>SDBT01010965.1_pt1 | contig 14611 bp, 12 predicted proteins | sample 2277101 | NCBI WGS metagenome assembly SDBT01 (sample SAMN10404973, study PRJNA504765) | marine sediment metagenome | isolation source: marine sediment core GS10_PC15, 103 cmbsf | place: Arctic Ocean: Southern Knipovich Ridge | collected 2010
CTGTTTCCCCGCATCGGTTTCATCGTGACCAACCTGCAGAGGAAGCCAGAGAACGTGGTCAGGTTCTACAACCATCGTGGAGTATGTGAGCAACATATCAAAGAAGGCAAGTATGCCCTTACCTGGACAAGGCTTTCCTGCATGAGGCTCACCTCAAACAAGGTAAGGCTCGCCCTGTTCGTCCTGGCTTACAATCTCGGCAACTTCCTGCGCCGCTTCGCCCTGCCAAGCAAGGTATCCCACTGGTCTCTTCGGAGCGTCCAGCTGAAACTCATAAAGATTGGGGCCAAGGTGGTAAGCCATTCTCGAAGGACGATATTCCAGTGTGCAGAGGTCGCCGTTCCCGGTGAGCTGTTCGAGCGGCTCCTTCTCCGTATCCGTTCCCTTGCACCCGTACCGACTTGACCATGGGGAAGGAAGCCCAGATGGAAAGAGAACGTTGTTCAGCCATCCCCCGATACCGGCGGTTTGGGTGGTCATGCGCAAGCAATCGGAAATGTTAGGATGATAACTGTCGGAATCGAAACGATGGTGGTGAAAACTGGTCGAATCATAGTAGAATACCGCTGTTGGGGAGAAGATATGAGAAATGTCAAATCAAACAAGAACTGTAGTGCCTGGTTGCAGCGAGGTGCCCTTAAATGTTTAAAAGAATAAGTTTCCCCAAAGCAGTTTGCTCGCAATTTGTCCTGTTCCCTGTTTCATGCTTTACACTTTTACTGCCTGTCAACACGCCCGGTGTATACGGAAAAGAGGGAGTAGCTGACAATGCTTAGAGGTGTAGGTTTCCGCAAAGCGATATGCTTTTTAATCATTATACTGCTTGTTTCATGCTTGATTGTATTGCGGCCTATCAACCCCCAAAGAGCGCACGGAAATTTCATAATTGCTGCCACTATATTCGGCGTAGCAGTCGGTGTTTTATCGGTAGTTACCAGCATAATAGAAACAATATCACCAGACGATACTCCAAAGAAGCTGGGTGAGATACAAAGAAAGCTGGATGAGCAAAACGTAAAACTTGACAATATAATAGCCAATCTCAATATCATACAAAAAACTCTAGACACGCTCACCAGGAACCTTGAGATAAATACAAAGGAAATACTGACTTACATAAAAAATATCGGCGCCCAGGACGGTATTGATTCGATCAAGACACGCTTCGCAGAACTTGAGGGTTTTGCGAGGGCAAATGTGAAGGAGATGACTCCCCAACAGAGGGAGAACTTAAAAGAGGAAACAGGCGTCTGGGCTACCAACGTGCTGGGCACCTGGGACATTAAGAAAGCTGTAACTAAGATCAGTTCCGCGATCTGCCCCGACATTCCCGGCCAGGAGGGCGTGCTTGAACTTTGGACAGATCAGGCTATTCTCAATATGCCCGCTCCTAAATCCCCCGCCAACGACTTCGCCTTGAAGGTCGAATCCACGACCCCCTCGGGCGCCTCAGGTGGAGGTGATTCCACGTTACCGATAATAGCGGAGAGGCCGATATATTTTGACTACCAGGAAATGCAGGGTGGGGACGTGGAGATGGGCGCGGTGAAGCCCGCCATTACATGGTACTTCTCGGAAGGGTCATGCCGCCCGGAATTCGATCCGTTTATCTGTGTCAATAACCTCGGCGATTCCGTTTCTGAAATAGAGATCACCTACATGCTGGGTGACGCACAGGTCGTAGAGCAGAACCTCGAGATTCCTGCCCATTCACGCACCACAGTGGTGGTTAAGGACCTCCTGGGGGTGGCAGACGACGCCGCGCACGACTTCTCATGCAAGGTTGAGTCCACAAACGGCGTCCCCACAGTGGCGGAGAGAGTCCAGTACTTCGACTACCATGACGAGTGGAGTGGAGGACACGTAGTAAGGGGGGTTACCTCGCTTGGGCCTGTAGCATACATAGCCGAGGGCACCTGCCGCCCCGGCTTTGAGACCTATATAACAATACAGAACCCCGGGGAAGTTGACACCGCCGCCAGGCTCACCTACATGTTGGGGGACGGAACTACAGGAGAGCAAGCAATCAGTGTTCCCGCCCACTCCCGGGAAACGGTAAGACCGGCCGATATCCTGGGGGTGGCGGATGACCCGGCCCACGACTTCTCCACCATGGTGGAGTCAACCGGTGGCGTGGACCTGGTGGTCGAGCGCCCTATGTACTTCAACTATGATGGAGTCTGGCCCGGCGGACACTGCTCAACCGCGACCTATTCCCCCGGTGACACCTCGTACTTCGCAGAAGGTACCATACGCGGGGGCTTCGATTCCTATATCTGTATCCAGAACCCGAACGACGAGCCGGTTGAGATCAAGCTCACCTACATGTGGGGGGACGGAACAGTCACAACTGATAACATGACCATCCCCGCCAGCTCCCGGGAGACTGTTAACGTCAAGGACTCGCCTGCCGCAAAAACCCTCACCAACTACTACAGAAGCCTCGAAAATTACTTCAATGTACTTCTCTACTATCAATCAGAGGGCCTGATAGAGGTGTGCGAGGCTTACAACCAAAAGTATATGGGCCGAGACGCGAACGAGCCCTCCCAGCAGGCGCTGAATTACCTACGAGGAAACTACAAAGACATGATCCAGAAAGAGTTTGACGAGTTCTTGTCCTGCGTGGAATCCCTGGTCGCGAGTTGGTCTTCCATGTATACCCCCAACGGATTGGTCCCGGAGGCCGCTTCCATATTCAGCATGGCCGATTCCTTTTACATGAATGTGAATAACGCTTTACTTTACCAGGGGGACGAAAATGAGGAAACATTCTACGGGGCTTTCGGGCGGGCGTTTGCCCAGCAGTCCGAAATGCAGCAGGATAGCGCCCCGGAAATCGTGATGACCGGTCCGGGAGTAGATGCCTTGAACGAATCAGAGGATCGCAAGGTATGGCGCAAGGTGAAGTTAAAGCACTATGATCAACCACAGGGAAGGCTTGTTACAGATGATAATTCCGTGTGCGTGGTGAGGTACCAACAGAACTGCCAGCCCGGCGACGGCTATACGGCCGGTTTTCGTCAAGGCTGGATTAACACCGGGGGCACCAGCCCGACCCTTCACAATATCCAGACTTTCCATGTACAAAGAGAACAAGGTGCGGAACCTTTCCTTCCATTCGGGAGCTTTACCTCTCTCCGGCGGTCTCAGGCTGGACTTCTGGGCCACTTTGGCCCAACAAGAATGCCAGCTGATTTGAGATCAAGTCCCGTTCTCGCAAGTGCCATCAGCGCCGGACACGATTTCTGCATCTATCTCCAGGAGGGATCAATATCAGGTTGGGGTGACAATTCTCTAGGACGGTTGAACTTTCCACCCGGCTCAGACAACCTGGATATTGCCACGGGGTATAGTCACGGCCTGGCCCTCAAGAAGGACGGCTCCATAGTGGGATGGGGCGACAACGCTCAAGGCCAGATAAACTGCCCCGCCGGAAACGACTACGTTCAGATAGCCGCGGGGCGTGATTTCAGCCTGGCCCTCGAGAAGGATGGCTCCATAGTGGGATGGGGTTTCAACAAATACGGCCAGACAGACTGCCCCACAGGAAACGATTACGTTCAGGCAGACGGAGGGTCTTGGCACGGCATAGCCCTCAAGAAGGACGGCTCCATAGTGGGATGGGGTTAGAACGCTTACGGCCAGATAGACTGCCCCACCGGAAACGACTACGTGCAGATAGCCGCGGGGGACTGGCATAACCTGGCCCTCAAGAAGGACGGCTCCATAGTGGGATGGGGTAACAACGATCAAGGCCAGATAAACTGCCCCGCCGGAAACGACTACGGTCAGATAGCCGCGGGGCATCAGAACAGCCTATCCCTTAAAAAGGACGGCTCCATGGTGGGATGGGGTTTGAACGATCAAGGCCAGACGGATACCCCACCGGGAAAGAACAACGTTGCCCTGGCTGCCGGTTTGAATAATAGCGTTTACCTTCAGGGATGCGGCTCCATAGTGGGATGGGGTTTTAACTCTGCTGGCCAGATAAACTACCCCGCCGGAAACGACTACGCTCAGGTAGCCACGGGGGCCTGGCACGGCCTCGCCATCAAGAAGGACGGCTCCATAGTGGGATGGGGTGGTAACCAATACGGCCAGATAAACTGCCCCGCCGGAAATGACTACGCTCAGGTAGCCGCGGGGTCTTGGCACAGCCTCGCCCTCAAGAAGGACGGCTCCCTGGTGGGATGGGGTAACAACGAACACGGCCAGATAAACTGCCCCGCCGGAAACGACTACGCTCAGGTAGCCGCGGGGGCCTGGCACGGCCTCGCCCTCAAGAAGGACGGCTCCCTGGTGGGATGGGGCTTGAACTCAGCTGGCCAGATAAACTGTCCCGCCGGAAACGACTACGTTCAGGTAGATGGAGGGTTTTCCCACAGCCTGGCCCTAAAGACGGACGGCTCCCTGGTGGGATGGGGTTACAACGTTCAAGGCCAGATAAACTGCCCCGCCGGAAACGACTACGTTCAGATAGCCGCGGGGGCCTGGCACGGCCTCGCAATCAAGAAGGACGGCTCCATAGTGGGATGGGGTTTTAACTCTTACGGCCAGATAAACTGCCCCGCCGGAAACGACTTCACTCAGGTAGCTGGAGCGGATCAACACAGCATTGCTTTAAGGAAAGAAATGCCGCAATGGTACTGGCGGTAATATTCAAATCCACGTTCCCCCAAATACCTCCTCTTTATCGACAAATCTTGGGTCAGTTCTTGAAGGGCCTGTTGTCAAACTCCACTTTTAATAATCAATACGATGTCATTTAAGGGTGAATACTGTCTCCAGGTCCTGCTTCGTCCGTTGTCTTAACGAGCCTTTCAACGTCTCGTTTCCTTTCTTGACGGTAACCGGGCTCCCCCAGGCCCACCAGGACCCCCCAGCCTTCCCCCGAGGGGGAGGGGCAGAGGGGGAAGGAGCTGAAGTTTGAGCCGCGTCTCCTGAAGGCGCGGCTCTTCTCTTTCCACGCCCCCAGCTTGAGGGGCGACACTCCTGTCGCCCTCTGGTCCCGGGGAGGTTGCGAACCTCCCCTCAAGCAGGTGGGCCCGCCGCGGGCGTTTGCGATAAACTGTCATGACGAGTTCGAGAGTTAAACGAAAGACCGGGAGGTAGCGCCATGACCTATGAGACACTCATCTACGAAACCGAGGGCGAGGTGGGCATCCTCACCTACAACCGCCCGAAGATGGTGAACGCCATCAACCCGCGGATGCTGGATGAACTGAACGACTTCTGGCAGGCGAGGCAGCGCGACTTCGACACCCGGGTCATTGTCGTTCGGGGCGCCGGGGAGAAGGGCTTCTGTTCGGGGCTTGACATGAAGGCGGCAGCCGACCTTGAGGGCGGGTTCTCACCCGGGGGTCCTACACCGGAAAGGATATACAACTCGCAGAACCATTTCTCGAGAATCATCCGGTTGATGCGCACCTGTCCGCAGCCAATTATAGCGGCGGTGCACGGACCGGCGATGGGCGCCGGGCTTTCCTTCGCGCTGGCTTCTGACGTGCGGCTGGCAAGCCACGATAGCATGTTCTGCGCCCAGTACATCAACATCGGGACCGGGGGGGCCGACATGGGTTCCAGCTACTTCCTATGGAGAATCGTGGGATGGGGCCGGGCAGCGGAGATATGCATGACCGGTGACAGGATTCCCGCGGACGAGGCTTACCGGATAGGCCTGGCCAACCACCTCTACTCGAGAGAAGAGCTCATGCCCGCCGCCAGGGCGATGGCCGAGAACATGGCATCCAAGACCAGGTTGGGACTGCGGCTTACCAAGGACGCACTCAACGCGGCGCTCAACGCCTCAAGCCTGGAGGACGCCAACCGGATGGAAGACCGCAACCAGTCGTTCTTCATCGTGGGCGGGCTCTGGCAGGCACAGCAAGAAGGCGAATGACTCCTGGCCAAATGAGCAATGGGATATGCGGCAACGGTGATTTCTATGTCTGTTCAAGTTTGTTGATGATAGAATCCTGGTAACGGAACAAAAGGGGGAATGAAAATGAAAAGGGCCCTTGTCACACTGTGTATCGTGGTGTTAGTGGTCGGGTTTCTGTTTGTCGTAGGTTGTGGCACTCCCAGGGTCGACTTGAGCCACAGCAACTCCGCCGTAACACCGGTGGTGACGTTCAACCGCTACCAGGCAATCGCCCCTATCTACAACTCCAGCGCCCCGGTGACGATACTCTACGGCGACCAGACGGCCATCGAGAAGAAGGACCCTTACGAGTTCACCACCGGAAAGCTGGCAGGCGAAGGCCTGGACGGGGTGCTCCAGTCGCTTTATAACGAAGGCTACTTCAAGCTGGATGAGACGTACACCGGGGAGCCGATGCCCGGGGGCGTCACCGAGACACTCACGGTCAAGCTGTCCGCCAGGACATTCAAGGTTTCCGTACAGGGCGAACAGGGACCTCCCGACTGGGAGAAGATCGTGAGCACGGTGACCGACCTCGATACGTCCGGGTCGCAGGAGTACATCCCTAATACCATCCTTCTGTTCGCGAACGCGGAGTCCGGGGCGCCAAGCGCTCCCAACGTCATGGAGTGGCCCGGCATCAGCGCGGACCTCGCACAGGCGTCATCCGCGGAGTCGAGCGGTCGCAAGCTGGAGGGCGAAGCGGCTAACGTCGCCTGGAAGGCGATCCAGGAATCGATGAGGAGTGATACAGAAGTTATCTGGAAGGCGAACGGCGCTTTCTACACCTACGTCTACGCGGTGCCGGTCTTTCCGGGAATACCGGAGCAGCGATGACAGGGACTCCAGCCACGTGACTCAAAGCCCGAGCTTGGAGTCATCCAGTTCGCTATCGATGAAGTCGTTCGGGTCCACCGAGTTCATGTCGCCGTCGAGCTCCTGGATGTAACCATCGATGGCCCCGTCTTTTCCTTCCGACACGTCCCCGGTATCGGTCTCCCCGGTCGACATCCCTTTGTCCCCCCCACAGGAAACGGCAAGCAGGGCGACGGTGATGAGGACAGCGAGCAGGCAGGTGATGACCAGGTACCTCTTCTTGGTGTGAATCATCTTGAACATAAACCGTTCCCCCCTCTCACGACACGACCCGCGCGACCGCAAGTAGCGGCGTGGCGGGCTCTCTCGACGAGGACTCCGCTGGAGTCTGCTCCTTCAGGTCCTCCAGATCTTTTCTGATCACGGTCTGGTAGAAATGGCTTATATCCAGGATGTCCTCCCGGAACACCCGCAGCAGTGAGCGTGCCTCCTGGAGGACCTGCGCGAACTGACCGTCCGATGCGCCGGGCTCGAGCTCCGCGGCTTCCTCCAGCTTCTTGATGAACGCCGCGTAATCCGTGGCGGCCTTCTTGATCTTCAGGTCAAGCTCCCTGTAATCACCCCTTATCCTGACGACGTCGTACCCTTCCGCCTCCAGGGCGTCGGCTATCTCCTGGAGCCTCGATGACACTCTCTTATACGTCTCGATATGCCTGTCCTTGTTGTTGTCGAACCGGGTTATTACCAGCTCTATTCTCTTCTGGACGGTATCCGCCCGCTCCTCCTGGAACTCCTCCCGCCTCTCCTTGACCTCTTCCGCCCGGCTTTGCGGGTAGGCGTCGGCGGCCGCCATCGTGGTCGTCACCATGATCGCCGATACCAGGATTACGGTAAGCGCGGTCCTTCTCATGTCTCCCCCTTTCGTCACCTTCTATTATTACACACCCGGCATCCCCCCTATCGCCTTTGGGAGAAGTGGGCATGCGTTGTTACAATAGTTGCGTTTGTACCGGGTACCATCTTGCGTTTACTGCGATTGGGGGTCAGGAGAAAGTCAGTTTGCGGCCGGTCTTACGGGCTCTTGCCAGCAGGTGGTGCCTTCGGGAAATCGGAAACGTGTCTATCACCTGCCAGGCCCCCGACAGGAGTTCGATGTCCTTGACGTTGGCGGACTTGAGCATCTCCTTCAGGATCTTGAAACCGGGTTGGGCGTCGCCGAACGGCAAGGCACCAAACGACGTGCCGAAGCAGGTAACAATCGCGGCGCCTCTCGTCGGTCCTTCGTCCTCCGACAGGCGGGGGGTCGGTATCCTGCCGAATACACCCGACCCTCCCCTCCTCCTGTACAAGGGGCCCAACCGCTCCATGAAGACCTTGGTGACCCCGGTCGGCCAACCGTAGTTGATGGCGGTGCCCAGCACCAGCGCGTCGCACCTCGTGATCTTTCGCAGGACCGAGCCGACATCGTCATCGATGGGGCACTTCCCCAGCTTCAGTTCGGGTCTCTCCCAACAGTTCTGGCAGTTTCGGCAGTACCGCATGTCGATATCCGCCAGGTGGATCTTCTCGGTCTTCGCTCCCGCCGAGCTTGCTCCCTCCAGCACAGCGTCCGTCAGGAGGTCCATACTCCCGCCCTGGTGATACGTACCCAGTAACGCCAGCACCTTCATCACGGTACCTCCTTGCTACTGTCCGGGCATGTCCTCCCGGGTTTCCCCGAACTCCCTCGCGATCGAGCAGGCCACCCGGGCCGCGTTCCGGGAAGCGAGACCGAGGCCCGACGAGAGTGTTCGCATCTTCTCGATGGCCCCCGGGTGCAGCGCGACGAACTTCGCCCTCCTTGACCAGCCCGCCGCCCCGCTCTCGCCGGAGTACCGGATAACCTCCTCCAGCCCTACGATATCCAGGTCCACGGCGTCACTCACGGAGCGCACCACCAGAAACGGGCACCGGTTCATCAACGCCACGTGGGCCACCGACGCTCCCTCCATCTCCACCGCCATTGCGCCGAATCTACGGTGTAGTTCCTCCCTGAACTCGCGGGAGAGGATTACCTGGTCGCACGATACCACCGGGCCGAACCGGATTGAGGCCCCGCCGTCGAGCGGCGGCATCTCGCGCGCCACATTTCGGGCAACCCCGATGAGTGACGGGTCGGTTTCATACTCGCGCACGAACACCACCTCATCCCCCTGGTGGCACGCTGCCCCGGTGTGCCTGAAGCCCTCGCCGTGTACCACTCCCACGTCCCCCTGGTAGAGCTTCTCCGCCACGACCACGTCCCCTACCCGGAGGTCATCGACAAGCGAACCGGCGGCCCCGAAGTTGATCAACGCCCTGGGGTGGTACCTCTCGATTGCGAGTTGTGCGGCGGCAGCCGCGGCGACCTTCCCGGTACCATGTCGGATAACCACCACCTCGACAGGCCCCAACGTCCCCAGGGTCATCTCGAACTCCCCGAAGCGCTCTTGCTCCGTCGGCCCGGTGAAGCATGTGGCTGCCTCCCGAAACTCCTTGTCAATGGCACAGGTTAGCCCTATCAAGACCCCAACTCCCGGCGGTCGCCAAAGGGCGGTTCTCTACATCAGGCCGTTGAGCGACATCGCGAGCGGCATGTCCCCGGTGAGCTTCAACTTCCCCCCCATGAAGGCCATGGCGGCCTGTGTGGTCCCGTCCATTATCTCCTGCCAGACGGGGAAATCCGCCGTAATCGTCGTCGCGGGCGAATCGGCGCCGGCGAACTTCGCCTTCACCTCGAAGTCCCCCTCCGGCCGAGCCAGGACCAGGGTGAGCTCCCCCTTGACGTTCTTTACCGTGTCATACCGGTTGCGGTCCGCCATCTTGGTGAAATCGGTAAACATGTCCAGCGCATTACCCAGGGTGCCGGATATGGCCGTCCGCCAGTTTTCCTCGGAGAGGATTACCTCGATGTCCGGGTCGGCCAGGCCGCCCTCGGTGACCTCCAACGACCTGGCGTCGGTGATCGTCAGGCCGTACGGGGTCCCGGCGATGTTGAAGACGACCTTGAAGACGGTGCCGTCCATTCCCTCGGGAGACATCTCGCCGGCTTCTTTCTCGAACACCTTAGGCAGTTCCTCGGTGAAGAATACTCTGGTGTCGACATCCGCCGCTACGTCGTCAAAAATGCCCATCCTCATACCCCCTTGTTCCATGATCTACTACCCGCAGTTGATATTACCCCTCCATATGCCGGCCCGCAACCTCGGGCGCCACTACTCCAGAACGCCTATCTCGTCGATAAAGCGCGTGCGCAGATCCTTCTTCATTATCTTGAGGGTCATGCCGTACGGCATCTCCTCGATGGGAATGATACGGACCATCCGCGGGGCCCTGTAGCTGGCTATGTTCTCCCGGCACCAGTCCGCCAACTCCTCATCGGTAAGTTCACTCCCCTCCTTCAAGCAGACCACCGCCAGCGGCACGTGCCCCATCTTACGGTGGGGTATCCCGATGACCGCCACCTCCTGAACGTCGGGATGGTCAAGTATCTCCTCCTCGACCTCGACGCTAAACACGGAGTAGCCGCCGCACTTTATCACGTCCTTGACCCGGTCCACGAAGAACACCCTGCCCCACCGGTCCCTGCTGACCATGTCCCCGGTGCGGAGCCAGCCGTTCACCAGCGCGTCCTCCGTCGCCTCGGGGTTGTTCCAGTACCCGGGGGTGACCCCGGGTCCCTTTACCCATAGCTCGCCCGGCTCGCCGCGCTTCACCCTGACCCCGTTATCGTCGGCGACCTTGGCTCGGATCGGGGGCATCGGGATTCCAATGCATCCCGGCGGCCACTCCAACCAGCTAAAGGCAGGTTTAAGCGTCGCCAACCCTGTGAGCTCCACCATCCCGTACGCCTCGGCGAACAGCGGCCTGCGCTTGCGGATGAGGCCCGGCCGGGCCGCCAGGTTCCTTATCCTCTCTATGTGGTCGGGGGGCATGGCATCGGCGGATGAGCCGATCAGGCGCAGCGAGGACAGGTCGTACTTCTCCGGGTTCGACGCCAGCATGAACGCGTACATCGCCGGCACCCCCACGAACAGGGTCGCCTTTTGCTCCTCGATCAACTCCAGGCACTTGACCGGATCGAAGTGCCTCATGATGTAGCCGCTGACCCCAGCGCACGCCGCCATGATACAGATCGCGAAACCGAAGACGTGTGCTATGGGCAGCGCGAATATCCCGACGTCCTTCTTGCTCATGGGGAGAACCACCGCCGCCTTTCTCTGCGCGCCGACAAGCCCCCTGCTGGTCACCATCGCGCCCTTGGGAAAGCCGGTGGTCCCCGAGGTATAGAAGATGCCCACCACGTCGTCGGGATCCATCTTCTCGGCGGTAAACTCGTCAGTGGTCCCCTCGAGAAGGAGGTCCAGGGACTCGAACCCGTCAGGCGCCTTCCCGGGGATCCCGGCCATGACCCACTTCCGGACCGTGGTAAGCAGTGACATGTCCTTGATGTTCGAGTTGAAGACCTCAGGGTCAGTGATGAGCACCTTCGCGCCGGAGTCCTCCACAATGTGCTTGACCTCCCTGCCCCGCAGCATATAGTTCATGGGGACCGCGATCGCACCCAACTGCATCGTTGATATAATTGCGGTCAGGGCCTCGATGCCGTTTCCCGGTATAATGGCAACCCTGTCCCCCTTCTTCACCCCAAGCTTGTCGCGCAGCACGTTAGCGAAGCGGTTTGAGAATCGCACCCACTCCCGGTAGCTGAAGTATGTCCCGTGGCCCCTGTACATCTCGTAGGGAAGCGGTTCCTCCACCGTGAAACCGGAGGAGTCACCGTATATCTCGGCCAGCCGTTCCATATGGTCGGCTATTGTCACGTTCCGCCGTAGAGACATCCGCAGTTTCTCGAACATAACGTATCCTTTCCCCGAGGTCCTGAAGGTGGCGGCCCACCTGGCGACACGGCTCCTAGAGGCTATTATATGACTACCTGTGGAAACGTCCACGGTGATGAGTGCCGCTTAATGGCCCGGCCGAAAGTGATATAGTTATTCTCACTCGAAAGTGGCATAGAGCACGCAGACTAACGTGGAGGTAGCTTCAGTTGATAGAAACAGAGCTTTGCGAGACGCTCGGCATGAAGTATCCCATCATGCAGGCGGCGATGGGGCCCTACGACACGATGGACCTCGCCATAGCGGTGACCAACGCGGGGGGGTTCGGCAATGTCAGCCATCCCGCCCCTTCCGAGGAGATGATGGCGGACCTTCTGGCGGGCCGGAACCTCCAGGCGGTCTTCGACAGCGTCAAGGAGAAGATGGGCGACGCGCTCAATAGGGTGAAAAAGGAGGCCGACGGGCACTTCGGCCTTAACCTGAGAGTCGCCCCCGAGCAGCCCGAGGTCCCGGGACTACTCGACATGATAATAGAGATGAGGGAGAGCGACCCCGAACTGAAGGACAAGCTCATCCTGATAATAACCTCGGCGGGCGACCCCGCCCAGCCCCACCTGCAGAAGATAAAGCAGGCGGGAATGACCTGGTTCCACAACGTCCCCTCCGTCTACCACGCCAGGAAGGCGGAACAGGCGGGAGTCGACGGGCTGATCGCCACCGGCTACGAGGCGGGCGGCCACGTCACGTTCTTCCCGGTCCACACCATGGTCCTGGTGCCGGAGGTGGTAAAGGCGGTGAACGTCCCGGTGGTGGGCGGTGGCGGCATCTGCGACGGTAAGGGCCTGGTTGCGGCCCTGGCTTTCGGTACTGTGGGTATATACATGGGCACCCGGTTCATCGCCACCCGGGAGTCCGAGTTCAGCCGGAAGTCGAAGGAGACCATCATCACCGGCGCGGAGCGCTTCGGTAAGGAGAACGCTACACTTGTTACCCAGGGGTTCTTCGGGCCGCTGAGGCACATGCGAAACAAGTTCTCCGAGGAGTTGGCCCGCCTCAAAGACGGCGGCGCCTCTGAGATCGATATTCTCAAGTTCGAGATAGAGGGCAGTCAGCTCGCCTTCGGCCCCACCGAAGACGTTGAGAACGGGGCGCTGTGGTGCGGCCAGGTCGCCATCCGCCTGAACGACATCCCCACCGCGGCCGAGGTTATCGAGAGAATCATGAGCGAGGCCGAGGAGACCCTCAAGGAGTTGTCGGATAGCTACCTGTAGCGCCCGCGGGCGTTTGTACACCCCGGACAGTTGCATAACAGACGTCGTTCTGGTGGCGAGTCCAACGGCAACAGCCCGGGCCAGACCCCGTTTGGGTGGGGGGTGGATGACGGGCAATAGAGCGCCTTGATGTGCTATCGTTATGCTGGTTTGCGTTACTTTGATTTCGCGCCCTCAGGCGGAGGACGCTCAGGTATGCTGTCGCACGTAAAGAAGTTCGGATCAAAGGGCGGTATGTACCCGGAGATAATCCGGCTCCCGCCCGGGAGGAGGTTAAGGTCCAATGACGACAAGGAAAGTGGTAGTCTTGCTGATCGTCACATTGATGGTCGGCGGCCTGATAGCAACCAGTACCTCTTGCGGCAAAACGGGTCCCAAGGAGGTCGTGATCGGACTCACCGCCCCGATGTCGGGGGGGGGCGCCCAGTACGGCACCGATTGCCAGAGGGGCATCGAGATGGCGATCGATGACATCAACAAGGACGGCGGCATAAAGATCGGAGATGATTCCTACGACGTAAAGCTGTCCACCCTGGATGACAGGGCGGAGCCGGAGCAGGGCGTCAGCAACGCCACGCGGCTGTCAACCGAAGACGGCGCGAAGATCATCTTCTGCCCCGTAGCCACTGTCATATTCCCGTTGCTCGACCTCAACGAAGTTCAGGACGAGGAGTTCCTGATACTGGCCTACACAAGTATTGAAATGGTCACCGACGAGGGAAATGAGCTTATAGTAATGCCACCCCCTCCGTTCACTGTCTACACGGGACTGTTCACCGAACTAGCCATGAGCCAGGGCTGGACCAAGATGGCCATGGTGCAGACAACCGGCGCCTACGGGGACGCCTGGGCGAAGGGCATGGGCCTGGCCTGGCAGACCGCCGGAGGCACCATAACCGAACACGCGCGCGCCGACTACTACACCGAGACGGATTTCGTGCCGTTCCTGAACAAGGCGCTGGCGTCCAACCCGGATGTGCTGCTGGTGGGTGGCCCGACTCAGCCTACGGCCCTGCTCGTCGAGCAGGCCAAGAGCCTCGGCTTCGAGGGTGGGTTCATAGTCATGGACCAGGCAAAGATCGACGGCATGGCCGAACAGATCGGCATAGACAAGTTGGATAACTGCATCGGGGTCGCGCCGGTCGAGGCGCCGTTCCCCGCCACCCCCGTGTTCGCCGCGCGCTACCTGGAAGAGTACGGCTCGCAGGTCACCTGGGAGACAGCGATCAACTACACCTCCATGATCATGCTGAAGGACGCGATGGAAGCCGCGAAAAGTGTGGATGACCCAATGGCCATCCGGAAAGCGGTCTCCGGGGTCCTGCCCATGTCGGGGGACGAGTTCCCGATAGCCCTGGATGGTATCGAGGATAAGGGCCTGATGCACATGCCTTCCGCCATTACCATGGTCAAGAACGGCGAGTACACGCTGTCGAAAGACCTTATATACTGGTGGAAATAGAAAGGCTGACCCGGGTAGCAGTTAATTGACAGCGTCTTTCGATATGTCCTTGGCGAGCCAGTGATGGTTGGAGCGAGCCGGGGCCGTACCGTTTGAGCATGCTTGATGTGTTGTTATTGAGAATCCTTAAAGGCGTTGCTTTAACGTGGGATACTTCTTTCAACAGCTTGTGAACGGGATAATGCTGGGGAGTGTCTACTCCCTGGTCGCTCTGGGCCTGACCCTGATATTCGGAATACTGGGAGTTGCCCACTTCGCCCACGGTCACTTCTACATGCTG
>SDBT01010966.1_pt1 | contig 14611 bp, 9 predicted proteins | sample 2277101 | NCBI WGS metagenome assembly SDBT01 (sample SAMN10404973, study PRJNA504765) | marine sediment metagenome | isolation source: marine sediment core GS10_PC15, 103 cmbsf | place: Arctic Ocean: Southern Knipovich Ridge | collected 2010
CTTCCTGACCTGGTGTTCCCGGTGGAGGTAGTGGTTCACTTTCCGGCCCGATAAATTCGTGACTTTCCTGTATTGTTATCGCTGTGTCACTTATCTGGGCTTCCTCCGACCACTGGAAGCCGGTAGTTGGATTGGAGCCCAACTTTACCTTGAATGTCTCTCCTGCCGGGACTTCCAGCATCTGATTAACATGATTGTTATCGTTAAATTCATCACACGAAACTTCTACCCATGCCTTCTGACCGGGCGCAGCACAGGCTACCAGAAGTATTGAAACTGCAATAGCGGTCAACATCAGGATTGGTTTTATCTTCATTCTATTCCTCCATTACCCGAACTCTCTGTTTATAATAACGGTGTAGTCAGACTTTGGTTAGGTCAATTGTATTCCAATCGTGATTTAAATCCAATGTACCCGCCCACGAATCCGCAGTTCCGTGGCCTAATTATAGGCATGAGGTTAGTGGAATTAACAAGAACCAAGAAATTACCTTTTCCACACAAAATCTTGTTCTCCCGCTTCCTCAATATGTTATCATTGAACCAGCAATGCTCTCCTTAGAAAGACTATGCCCAACGAAGATATTCCTGAAATTCAATCGATATGGGGTGACGCCAGATGTTTTATCGAACGAGTTGATTACGATAACGCCATCGAAATCTATAAGTACATTCTGGTGAAATACGATGACGATATAGTGGCTATCGAATATGCTAATGCCTACCTCGGCGATATATTTCTCACGCTGCGGCAGCTTACCCTGGCAGAGGACCATATCAAGAAGGCGATAAGTTATAAGCCAGAGAAGCCGGGTTACCACTACATTCCGGGTTTCATATATTCAGTTAAGAAACAGTGGGATATAGTCATTCCGGAGTCAGTCAGCGTTTGCGAATTATACTGGAGTCATGCCGGCGGCTAGGCAATCGTCCGATACGGAAGTCAAGGGATTGAAGATGACCAAGGCAGGGCCTGCCATTATGAAATGGGCTCTCTATCAAGCAAGCCAGATAGGGTGCCGGTGTAATCCTGCCTTATAATACGTTTGACCAGTCCGCCCAACGTGTATTATATTGATGGCGGAAGTTATTTTAGCGAGAAGGGTAAACAATTCTTAGAGACTTGCCCAAAATTGTCGAAGAAACTATCGAATAGAAAGGAAACCAGGCAAATGAAAATCCTCCGCGTTAACATGAAAGAGCTAAAAGCAGTTTATGAAGAGCTACCAAGTGAGTGGAAGCTTTTGGGGGGTAGAGGATTGAGTGCCAAAATAATGAATAAGGAAGTGCTTCCTGATGCCGACCCACTCGGCCCGGCGAACAAGCTGATTATTGCTGGTGGACCTCTTGCCGGGACAATGGCTCCCCAGCTAGGCAGGGTTTCGGTGGGTGGGAAAAGTCCTCTAACCCTGGGGATAAAGGAGGCTAATGCCGGCGGTCCGGCAGCACAGAAATTGGACAGGCTAGGTATACGGGCCATCATAGTTGAGAGGATTCCTGAAGACGGAAAACTTTACTGTCTTAAGATTTCCAGGGATGAAACGGTTCTAGTGCCTGCTGATAGCTATAAGGGCATGAAAAACTACGAACTAGTTAAAAAGCTTCAGAAGAAATATGGTGAGAAAGCAACGATAATTTCTATAGGTATTGGTGGTGAGAGGAGGTATAAGGCAGCGACAGTTGCCCTTACCGATACTTTGGGAGACCCTTCAAGGCATGCTGGTAGAGGTGGACTGGGGGCAGTTATGGGCTCCAAGGGGCTTAAGGCGATTATCATTGACGACTCAGGCACCTCACCAGTAGATATTGCTGATAAAGTTCTATTTAGAGGTACAGTAAAATCTTGGACAAACACTTTAATGAAGGATATTAGTTGCCAGCTTTTCAGCACGTTCGGGACCCTACTAGCAGTCGACACTTTGAGTTACCTGGGGACTATGGTAGGAGAAAATTACACCTCCGGTAGGCCGGAAGGGTTTAGAAATCTCAGCCGTGAAGTTATCAAGAAAAATATCGTAGAACGCGGCGGTAAAATGCATGGTTGCATGCCAGGTTGTGTTGTTCAGTGCTCAATAATCTACAATGACACTGAGGGAAAGCGCCTGGTCTCTGCCTATGAATATGAGGGAATGGCACTACTGGGGACTAATCTAGGCATTAGTGACCCGGATGCCATAGCACGATTGCAATTCCTCTGTGACGATTTGGGTATTGACTATATAGATATCGGAAGTGCACTGGGTGTGGCCGCAAGTGCGGGTAAGATGAAGATGGGCGATGTGGAGTCGGCACTAAAACTGTTTGCAGAAATAGAGCAGGGCACCGAATTTGGCTATGTTTTGGGAAATGGTGTAGTTTCTACAGCCAAAGCACTTAATGTCAGCAGGGTTCCGGCATTCAAAGGGCAGGCTATTCCAGCTCACGACCCCAGGGGGACTAAAGGGATGGGCGTAACCTATGCCACCAGCCCCATGGGAGCTGACCACACTGCCGGTCTCACCTATAGAATCCGTTTGCAGAAAGCAGAGCAGATAGAAAACTCACTGAGGGCGCAGGTGGAATGTGCCACCTGGGATACCTTCGGGTATTGTCTCAATGCTGTCCCCGTGGGCCGGGCGTCAACCTGTAATTTTCTGGCAGACCTGATGAATGCCCGCTATGGAGTAAGTCTGACAGGCGACGATATAGTGGAAGTGGCTAAGGAAACTCTGAAGGATGAACTGGGATTTAACCAAGGTGCCGAGTTCAGCAAAATCTATGAACGCTACCCAGATTTTCTCCGCACAGAGCCACTTCCGCCGACTAACAGCGTGTTCGATGTGGAAGATTCTGAGCTGGATAGTATATGGCAGAGATTGGAGACCTACAAGGAACGCCAAAAGATCTGGGAGGTTCGCTTGCCCACCCTGCCCCAAATCCTATTTGCCACCGGAGCAATCCAAAAAACGGGTGAACGGGCTAAAGCCCTCAATATCAAGAAAGCGTTCGTGATAGCCGGGCCGGTCATGAATAAGATAGGGCTTGCCGATAGACTGCGGAGAATCTTAGAAAATAGCGGTGTGGCAACAGTTCTCTTTTCTGAAGTGGAACCGGACCCGCCGATAGAGGAGGTAGAGAAAGCGGGTAGGCTTTACCAGGCACAGGGCTGCGACGGTTTAGTGGCGATGGGGGGAGGTAGTTCTCTAGATGTGGCTAAGGCTATTGCCGTAAGGGTCTCTCAGCCGGGAATTTTATCGGAATATGAAGTCATGGTGGGAGGAGCAGGGAAAATCAAGCCACCGTTACCACCGCTAATCTGTATTCCCACGACCTCCGGTACCGGTAGCGAGGTAAATCAATATACGGTAATTACAGATAAGCAGCGGGATGTTAAGTTTATTATTATGAGCGACTCGCTTGTCCCTAGCTTAGCCGTAGTCGACCCCGATTTATGTAAGAGCATGCCCCCGGGGTTAACCGCCGAAACAGGCATTGATGCACTGGCCCATTGTATTGAAGGATATGTCGCTACGAGCATTCCCTATCATCCCTATTATGAAGCCCTCGCACTCTATGGCGTGAAGCTGATTGGTCGGAGTCTAAGGACAGCCTATAGTAGTGGGGATAACATTGAGGCCAGAACGGATATGTGTATGGCCGCCATTAATGGGGGGATTGCCTTCTCCAAGGGTCTCGGTATCGGTCATGCTATTGGCCATGCTATTGGCGCCCGTTGCCACCTTCCTCATGGGAAAGCCGTTGCCCCAGGGCTTCTCTGCTTTGCCAGAGCTAATGAGGCAGCCTGTAAGGAGCAGTTTAGGGATTTAGCTGGGGCGCTGGACGGCTCGGATAATCTGGAGACCGCCCTGGTGAAATTGTATAAAGACCTGAATGTGTCCACAAGATTGAGTGAGCTTGGCATACCGGAAGAAGACCTGGGAAAGATTGCTTTTGAGACATCGAAGGATGTGGTTAATCTTACTAGTAATCCGGCATCAGTCAGCGAGCGCCAAATCCTGACGCTGCTTAAGAGCATTTACTAAATTAGTTCTCCCTGAAAAATTCAGAAAGTCCTGAGAGGCCGGCCTTTTCCCCCTTCGCCCTGGTAATAGCCGGAAAGCTTTCCGGCAAACCTATCCTAATCTATGACCTCACTCAGCTTTCTCAAAAAATGATCTTTAGCTACCTTCTGGTCTAAAGGAATTTACCAGAGAAAAAGTCCGCATTTGTTTGCCTACACTCTACCCCGGTCATGCTTTAGCCTCCAAATTTTTGTCTAAGTATAATAGGTGTAATAACTTCGAGGCTGGCTGGCTAGCCTGGGTAGAAACATTGTTGAGGTCCCATTCCTACCCCTATTAAATGTCACTAATGTACAAAAATCTCAGGAAAGGGTATTGACAACTCATAACAGAAGTATTATAATGACTGACATTCGCCAAATGATGAACTATAATGTGCACAAAAGAACAGCGAATGACCGATAGTGTAATATATGCGCTGGGGAAGAAAGAGAGAAAGCAGAGTTAAAATTAGGAAAGACCTACTTCAACAAGACCTTGCTGAAATGAAAAACAGGTAATGAAATACAGCTATTTTCTTTGTAAAGCAATCCCGAAGATAAATCAAACAAAAGGACTCAGGGAACCCCCAAGTGGGTGTAGCTTTGAGTCCTTCGGCTTTATTAAGGCGGCTTGACCACAAGTGACATAGAAACTAGCCCTGGAACCACTGAAGGAGATGATGTGTCATTAATGTACAAAATATCTCAAGAGAAGGCATTGACAAACATTATTAAGGGTGTTACCATAGGCCGAAATATATCGTATGTGAGTATTGTCGGTGGTGTTTGCCCTAAGGGGTATTATAATAACTGACATTTGCCAAATGACGAACTGGTGTTATTATTACAAATTAAAAGGTGATTTTCGCAATTGGTATCCCACATTGAATAATAGGAGGCATGTCTGACAATGGTCAAAATTGACCTGGAACGCTGTGATGGCTGTGGCGATTGTATTGAGGGGTGTCCTATGGGTATTTTTCAGATGGCAAGCAGTAAGGTGCAGGCAGTAAATGAAGAAGATTGCATCACCTGCAATCTGTGTGAAACAGTTTGCCCCAAATTTGCTATCACTATAACTCAGTGAAGCCCGAATAAAATATAAAGGAGGTGCTGATGGAGCATTTATGAATGTGAGCCAGGAATAAATATAGAAGGAGGATAATTATGCCTACTGTTTATGACCCTATTAAGGTTGGTACTATGTGGCTTAAGAACCGGTTCGTAGTGGCTCCCACTGTGAAAAACCATGCTCTTGAAGATGGTTTCCTGAACCAAAGAGTACTGGACAATTATGAGGTGGAGGCCGACGGACCGGGTCTTGTTATCTGCGGTATGAGCTTTACCGAGCTAGCTGGACAGGCATTCGATCGCCAGATGGGGGTTCATCATGACAAGTGTATGGCTGGACTTGCGAACCTTGCCCAGGTTATCCACAGGCAGGGAGCCAAGTGTGCTCTGCAGATATCCCACGGCGGTACCCTTTGCACTGAGGGTCTAACAGGTCAACCTGTCCGCGGAGTCTCGGATAAGCCGTTCCTGCCGGGGCAAGAGCCGGTTGCGCTGACTACGGGGGAACTGGAAGGCGTTCTTGAAAACTACGCCAAGGCATCCGCCAGAATCCAGGCAGCCGGGTTTGACGGAGTAGAACTTCATGCCTGCCACGGGTCATTGAACTTACAGTTCATGTCCCCGTTCTACAATATTGGCCGCAAGGATAAATACGCCGACCGAACTGTTTTGTTTGCCGAGACCGTACAGGCTATGCGGGACGCTGTGGGACCTGACTTCGCCATTGGGGTGCGCTTTAGCACCCATGAGTTCGGGATGGAAGACCTGGGCTACCCGGGACAGACCATAGAAGAGACAAGAGAACTATTCATTCCTATAGCGGAGAAAATAGGTATCGACTGGATACATGCTTCTGTTGGTCGCATCGGCATCACTCCCGACCACTCCTTCCCGCCGGTGTACATGCCGCACGGCGTCAATGTGAAATATGCTACAGCCTGCAAAGAGGTTGCCCATGTCCCGGTGATGGCTGTCGGGCGTCTTATGGACCCGAAGCTGATTGAGAAGATTGTTGAGGACGAGCAGGCGGATATGGTGGCGCTGTGCCGACCCACTATCGCCGACCCGCGCTTTACCAAGAAGATGATTGAGGGACGCTATGACGATATCCGCAAGTGCATAGGATGCAACTGGTGCCTGCACTGCCTGTTCATCCAGTACGACGCCGAGTGCACCATAAATCCATCTTACGGTCGGGAGAAGGTATATGTAGTGACGCCAGCACCGAAAGCCAAGAAGGTGATGGTTGTTGGTGGCGGCGTGAGTGGCCTGCAGGCAGCCCTGACGGCATCACAGCGAGGACACCAGGTAACTCTCTACGAGAAAAGCGGTGATCTGGGTGGGCAGGTCAATCTAGCGGCTGCTTTCCCACGCCTTTACACACGCGATTTAAAGAACCTGCCCGATTGGCTAGCCAGGGAAGTCAAGAAGACACCAGTTAAGGTGGTCATGAATACTGAAGTTACACCGCAACTGGTAGAGAAAGAAAAGCCGGATGCCATTGTGGTGGCTACCGGTGCCAAAGAGAAGGCAGTCGAGCTACCCGCCGGAGCCAAGAACGTAGTCTATTTGTGGGATTACCTGCGCGGTAAGGCCACGATAGGCAAAAAAGTTATCGTGCTTGGCGGAAATGACGGGGCGGAGACATCGGTATCCCTGGCCAGAGAGGGTAAGGAGGTTACCCTGGTAGAGGAGGGCAGCGAAATAGCCTACCCGTCATACATCTTCATGTTCAGCTGTCGACGACAGCCGCTATCCCGCTGGCTGAAAGAGATGAAGGTAACCATTCTGACCAACCACAAGCTGAAGGCAGCAACTGGCAACGAAGTGACGCTGGCCGACCAGAGTGGTGCAGAAAAAACGGTAGCTTATGATACTATCGTGGTAGCCGTAGGCCGGGAATCAGTAAACGAGCTGTACCCAGCTATAGCCACCAGAGGCCGAGAGGTTTACCTAATAGGTGCTGCCAAAGAGCCGGGAAACATGAAGGATGCCAATCAGGAAGCTTTCTGGGTAGGGCGGCATATTTAGCTGAAAAAAACGGCGGCGCCCCGGTTTAATTAAAGCCAAAGCGCCGTCGGGTTCAGAATAGGAGGTCTACAAGGTGGCAGTAAAAGAGGCCTATTTGCTTGAGGGTGGTTATCTGTACCTGGACAAAAGCATCCTCCTCTGGGGCCGAGGCTATGGTCAGCAACAGAAGATTCCAGCATGCATGACTCTTCTGGAAACCGATGATGGATGGATTCTGATAGACACCGGGCTTAATCCCCAGGGCGTGTTGGAACCAGAAAAAGCCTGGGGTGAGCGGGCAAAGGTAGTTCGTCCAGAGCTGACGCCTCAGGATGATGTTCGCTCCCGCCTGCAAGAAATGGGGCTTGTAACCAGGGACATTAAGTATGTGATACACACGCATATGCACTGGGACCATACTGGTGGCAACCGTTTTTTTACGGAAACCACCTTTTTTGTTCAGAAATCGGAGTACCGCTTTGCTTATTGGCCCGACCAGCATGTTCAAGCCTCATACATGCGTGACCATTTCGATTGCGGCGTCCACTACGAGACTGTGGAAGGAGATGTGGAAATACTGCCTGGTATCACACTGCTGCACACCCCAGGTCATACTCCGGGACACCAGTCTGTTCTGGTGACTCTAACAAACGGCGAGTACCTGCTGTTTGCGGGTGATGCCATCTACACGATGGATAACCTTACAGAAATGCTTCCCCCGGGCAACAGTTGGGACCCTTTGGCAGCGGTAGCTAGTCTACGTAAGCTGAAAACCATTCAAGCCTTAACGGGTGCCTTTTTGTTGCCAGCACACGATTTAAAATTCTGGGCAGAAATGCCTAAATCACCAGCTTCCCTGAAGGGTGGCTGGAAAAAGGAGGAAATTAAAAAATGATATGGGTAGTCTTTGCAATAGTGTTCGTTATTCTTTTCTATAATGGCTTTATGATACTGGGCAGGTATGGCGGTAAACAGGCAGCAGTTATGAATGTAGCCGCTGGATTAGGTATTGGGGGTATAGGTACGTGGATTGGTTTCACGGACCAATTGGCCGCATTAGGGCCAACCCAGTCTCTTGTAGCTGCAATCACCTGTATTCTTTTTGCCATTACCTACTTCATAATAGCTGGAGAGATTCTTGCCGGAACTGACTTTAAGAGTCTGGGTTATTACAGTTTGTCTGTAGCCATTACCATGTTCTTAATCAGCTTGGGCTTTTTCAATATTCTGGGGTCCACCTTACCTTTTATGACTGAATTTGCTGTTATGTGGCTTTGGTGGGCAGTACTCTTTTTCGTTTTCTTCTTAACTTTCGGACTTGGCAAAACCGGGCTGACAAAATTTACCGGCTGGTTTACTATCGTTACCGCCTTTGTTACCATTCTCTATCCACAAACAGCCTACCTGAACTTCCTTTCAGTTGGCTGGTAAGATAGCTTTGTCCTGAAAAGGATGGTATCGTAACCTGGGGGAGAGTTTTAGATTAAGGCAGCTGATGAGTTAGCTGCACATGCCGAGAGCTTTTTGGTGCCACATGAAAAGGCACCAGGGGCTCTCGGCTGGATTATATCAACTGAACAACGCGAGTCTGGTGGTAGTCTTACCAGTGGCAGTCAAAGAGAGAATTAACCCAACGGCTAGAGGAATATAAAAAACAGCTCCTGGAACTAGCTGAGATTGAATCTTGAGCGATAAAATATTTTAATGATATACTATCTCGAGGAGGGTATCTGTGGAGACATGGGAAGAATTGCTTTCCAAGCTTGAAGAAAAAGAAGCCCAAGTTAAGCTGGGTGGAGGCCTTGAAAAGCAACAAGTTCAAAAGGCAAAAGGGAAGCTACTCTGCCGGGAACGGGTGAATGCCTTGGTGGACCCAGGGTCATTTGTAGAGATTAACATGCTGGCAGAAACCCAAACCTTTGAGTTTGATATGCAGAAAAAGAAAATCTTGGGGGATGGGGTAGTTACTGGGTTTGCCACTATTGATGGCCGGCGTGTTTTCGTTTTTTCACAAGATGTAACAGTTTTTGGCGGATCGGTAGGACGTGCCCACGGGGAGAAAATCAATTATCTGCTCCGACTGGCTCGTAAGACTGGGGCACCTGTGATCGGGCTCTATGAAACTGGAGGAGGACGCCTTCAGGACGGCATGCAGAATGAGCCTGGGGCTGGACAAATGTTTCGCGAAAATACCCGCTGCTCTGGCGTGGTTCCTCAGATCGCCGCGGTTATGGGTGTTTCCACTGGTGTTGGGGTTTATTCTCCAGCCCTTATGGACTTCATTATTCAGGTAGAAAAAACAGCCCAAATGTTTATTACTGGGCCAGCAGTGGTCAAGGAGGTCACCGGGGCAGAAGTCACCTTCGAGGAATTAGGAGGAACCAAGACGCACTCACGGGAATCAGGAGTGACTCACCTGGTGGCTAAAGATGATGTCCACTGCCTACAGCTGATTCGAAAACTATTGTCCTATCTCCCACAAAACAATAGGGAAAACCCGCCGCTGATTCCAAGTAAGGATGCCCCTTCCCGCACCAACGATAGCCTTACTGAAATCGTACCCACCTCCCCTAAAAAAACCTACGATATGCGTTTGGTGATTAAGGAAATTATGGACTGTTCGGAATTTTTTGAGATTCAGCCCCTCTTTGCCCAAAACATGATTATTGGCTTCAGCCACCTAGACGGCTATACGGTGGGAATAGTGGCTAACCAACCTCTCTATCTAGGTGGAACTATCAACATTAACGCGGCAGACAAAGCCGCTCGGTTTATCCGGTTTTGCGATTGTTTTAATATCCCGTTAATTGTATTAGCTGATGTGCCCGGCTACCTACCCGGGGTAGACCAAGAAGGAAAAGGAATCATACGACATGGCGCCAAGATGCTCTATGCCTTTTCCGAAGCCACTGTACCCAAGATTACCTGTGTCCTCCGAAAATATTACGGTGGGGCTATCCCGGCTATGTGTTGTCACGAAACCGGCGCCGATTTGCTGTTCGCCTGGCCCACTGCGGAATTTGCCATGATGGGTGAAAAAGCCGCCGTGACTATTCTGTATAAGGAAGAAATCGCGAAAGCTGATGACCCGGAAAGGGTTCGTCAAGAAAAGACAAAGGAATATAAAGAGAGCATCACTTCACCTTATTATGCGGCGTCAAAGCAATTGGTAGATGCCATTATTCGTCCAGCAGATACTCGCCGCTGGTTTATTTATGCGCTAAACCTGTTACAGAACAAGAGGGTGGAAGAAGTGATATGGAAAAAGCACGGCAACATCCCTTTATAAGTACCATCTAAAATCTCAGGATGTAAGCAAGACTGTCGTGAAAAAGAGGTAGGGGCATGGTATTAAGAACTGCGCACGAATACATGGAGAGCCTGCGTGAACTTAAGCTTGATTTGTATTTGTTAGGCGAAAGAGTGGAGAACTGGGTGGACAATCCTATTATAAGACCTTCGGTCAATTCTGTTGCTATGACCTACCAGGTTGCCCACGAACCTGAACATGAGGAACTAGCCACTACAAGCTCGACACTCACCGGAGAAAAGATAAGCAGATTCAATGCGCTCTTCAGTAGCACCGATGATCTGGTCAAGAAGATAAAGCTACAGAGGTTACTGGGTCAGAGAACAGGCTCTTGTTTTCAGAGATGTGTCGGTATGGACGGCATCAATGCTGTTTTTAGCACTACATATGAAATCGACCAGAAACACGGAACAGAGTACCATCGCAGATTTAAGCAATGGTTGCAGTATGTTCAGGAAAACGACCTGTGCATACAGGGAGCCATGACTGATGTCAAAGGTGATCGGGGATTAAGTCCGAGTGGTCAGACTGACCCGGATATGTTTGTGCATGTGGTAAAGCAAAGGGGTGATGGAATCATAGTAAGAGGAGCAAAAGCAAGCCAAACTGGAGGCGCAAATTCACATGAAATGCTCATCATGCCAACCATCAGAATGCGCGATGATGACAAGGATTATGCGATATGTTGTGCTATACCAACAGATGCGGAGGGCGTGCATCTTGTTTATGGAAGGCAACCCAGCGATGAGCGTAAACTTGGGAATAGCGATATTGATGTTGGGAACCGTTATTTTGGCGGGCAGGAAACGTTAACCGTTCTAGATGATGTATTTGTCCCGTGGGACAAGGTATTTATGTGTGGTGAATATGATTTTACCATTATGCTGGTGGAGAGATTTGCTGCTTACCACAGAGCTAGCTATGGTGGCTGTAAACCGGGAATCGGTGATGTACTCATCGGAGCTGCAGCATCAATGGCCGAGTATAACGGTGTTTCCAAAGCTGCCCATATCAGAGACAAGATTGCCGAGATGAACCATCTTGTTGAAACAATACATGCCTGTGGCTTAGCTTGCTCCACGGAGGGGTGGAAAACTCTGTCTGGTAACTACCAGTGTAATATACTTTTAGCCAATGTGTGTAAACAAAATGTAACTCGGTTCCCCTACGAGCTGTGTAGGATTGCCGAAGACATAGCTGGGGGGCTCTTGGTAACACTTCCCTCTGAGAAAGACTTTAGACATCCTGTGGTGGGGAGATACATCGAGAAATACTTAAAAGGAGTAGCTACTGTACCTACGGAGGACCGAGTCCGCATGCTTACGTTTATTCATTGTATGACCTATGGCACGGGAGCCCCTAGCTACCGAACGGAGTCACTCCACGGAGCAGGGTCACCACAAGCTCAGAGGATTATGATTGAACGCCAGACTGATATGGAACTTAAAAAGAAACTTGCCCGAAGGTTGGCAGGTATAGAGGCAAGAGAAGAAGTGGTGGATTGAGCTCAAACTGATGCACGGAGGTGAGAAATGGCGGGACCGCTGGACGGGATTAGAGTTCTTGATGTAACTCAGGCATTGTTTGGACCCTTTGCCACTATGTTGATGAGTGATTTAGGTGCGGAGGTGATTAAGGTTGAGAGGCCAGAGATAGGTGAGCTAGCTAGAGGCAATGGTCCTTTTGTGAGAGGGGTGAGCACCTACTTTGTCAGCATCAACCGTGGTAAGAAAAGCGTGGTTCTAAATTTGACTACCGTGCAGGGCAGGGATATATTTTTGAAGCTAGTAGAAAAGTCCGATGTTCTCGTAGAAAATTATGTGCCGGGAACAATGATGAAATTGGGGCTGGACTATGAAACGGTTAAGGGGCATAACCCTAAAATAATCTACGTTGAGGGTTCTGGCTTCGGCCAACACGGGCCCTATGCCCAGAAGAGGGCGTTTGACCTTATTGTTCAGGCTATGGGTGGCATCATGAGTATCACGGGGGAACCCGGTGGCTCTCCAGTTAGACCTGGGGTGTCCTATGGCGATATTGCTGCTGGCTTGTTTCTGTGTATTGCTACTCTAGCTGCTCTACATGTGCGTAGTGTAAGCGGACAGGGACAGATGATAGACATCGCTATGCTGGACTGTCAGGTAGCTGTTTTAGAGAATGCCTTTGTCCGCTATCTTAACACTGACGAGATACCCTGTGCTCTCGGCACAAGGCATCCGGTCGTTACCCCGTTTCAGGTTTTTCCGACCAAAGATGGCTATGTTGCGATAACTGTAATGGGCGCCCAGTGGCCTTTGTTTTGTGCTGCCATTGACCGTATCGCTATCATGGATGACCCAAGGTTTGAAACTGGCTGGTTGCGCACCCAAAATTATCGAGAGTTGGAGCCAATATTGACAGAGGCAATCAAGACGCGGACTACCCAGGAATGGATTACGGAACTAGAGAATGCAGGCATACCCTGTGGCCCAGTTAACACCATTGGCCAGGTGGCATCTGACCCCCAAGTGGCTGCTCGAGGCATGTTTATCGAGCTACATCACCCCAAGGCCGGCAATTTTAAAGTCGTAAATACACCTTTTAAGTTCTCTGAAACCCCGTGCAGAGTCACACCAACGTTCCCAGATTTGGGGGAACACACGGAAGAGGTGTTGAGCCATCTGCTAGGAATGACTCAGGCAGACATTGACAAGCTAAAGGGGTTGGGGGTGTTGTAGGCTTGTCTGGCGAGTGAGGCTCATTCGTTGGTAACTAGAACGCCGATACGATGAGATAAGCAGTAAATCTGCCAGCGCTTTAAAGACCGGGGGATGAGCTGGAGCTGTGCCGAAAGTCAGAATCGGCTGACCCTGAAGATATTGAGATACAACCACAGAGATTGGAAGGCTTACTGGCGGTGAAGTCTCAAGTGAAAAAACTGGATTGCAGTAAGAACCGTCAAATGTGTCAACGGAACAACAGGGTTTTGATTGTAGTGGGTCAATAGACCACTTTCCAGTAACTAATCAGTGCCGATGGTATCCAAAATAATTGCTGGGGAATAGGGCAAACCCTTGAGGTAAATCATAGCCCAACCTCCTAAGCTTCTTAAAAGGAGTCTTTGGAGGTATAGCTTAGCTAGCAACGCAGAAAAACTAAAAAAGGGGAGGGAAAAATGAGTGTAGATCGTGAGTTGTCTGAGTTCATAGCTGGAACAAGGTTTCATAATATCCCTGAGGATGTGATCGAGTTTACCAAGATGATAATGATGAAGACCGTTGCGGGCATGCTGTATGGCTCTACGGTTCGACCGAGCAAGAAGTTTATGAGGTTTTCCAAAACGGGCAAGGATGAGGCGGGAGTAATAGGGTGTGGATTTAGGACATCTACAGAGGCAGCAGCTCTTATAAATGGGGTCTTCGCTCATGCCGCTGAGCTTGAAGATGACTGCTTCCCGACGGATGAGTTTCCTGGAACTGGAGCAACTGCTGATATTAGCGTATTTCCAATAATTTTTCCATTGGCCGACGCACTTAAGCTTTCAGGCGAGGAAGTTTTGGAGGCCTCCGTTTTGGCATGTGAAGTCATGAACAGGATTGGGCATCATGGCGTAGGTGTCGGTAATAAGGTCATTGAGTCTCTGGGATTTACCTCTTTACCATTTTATGGAGTGATAGGTTCGGTAGTTGCTGCAGCCAAAGCTCTTAATCTTAATCTAGAACAGATAAGAAATGCTCTAGGCTTGGCCATTGGAACTTCGTCGGGATTTATCGTAAACTTTGGAACCGATGCTCACTATTATGAGTCTGCTATAGCAGGTTACAATGGCGTAATGGCTGCATATTTGGCGAAGGAGGGTTGCACTGGAAATCCAGACATTGAAAAGTGGCTTAGTAATTTGGTAGGAGCAGGAAAAGGTGAGGTATCAAAAATGTCTTCCGGCTTAGGTGAGAGGTGGTATACAAAACACTTTTGGATCAAGAAATATCCTGTTTGTTTCTTGACGCATAGGCATCTTGATATCATAGGGAGACTAATCAGAGAGGGGAAAGTAAAGCCTGACCAGGTAGAATGGGTTGAAACGGAAGTGGGGCCTGTGGATGCAACAATTGACAGACCGGAGCCTAAGGATCTAGAGGACGCTAAGTTTAGCATGCAGCATGTTGTAGCATGCCTGATGTTGGATGGGGAGGTCGGAG
>SDBT01010967.1_pt1 | contig 14611 bp, 16 predicted proteins | sample 2277101 | NCBI WGS metagenome assembly SDBT01 (sample SAMN10404973, study PRJNA504765) | marine sediment metagenome | isolation source: marine sediment core GS10_PC15, 103 cmbsf | place: Arctic Ocean: Southern Knipovich Ridge | collected 2010
AGACAAACATCTTCAAAGTTTGCTGGAATATCATTTCGTATACCACCTGGAACAAAGTGAGCGTGGGTGACTCTGGCTCCTGTCATTTTTTCTAAAAGATCAATGAGAAGTTCTCTGTCACCCATTGGCCACATGAACATGGTAGAGTGACCCAAAAATATTCCATAGATTGAAAGCCAATACAAAGTGTAAACACATCTGTTCAACTCTGACGCAATGACTCTGAGGTATTGTGCACGTTCTGGAACCTCAAGTCCAAGTATTTCTTCTACAGCTAAACAATAGGGATAAAGTATGTTACAAGAGTCGTGAATTACTGGTCTTTCAAGGTGTGGAATGTTTGTAATGTAGTTTCTATATTCAGCCATCTTTTCTTCTCCACGATGTACGTATCCTGGATCTGGATCACAGGCAACAATAAAGTCACCATCAACTTGAACGATGAGTCTCATATGTCCGGAACCGGGATGTTGTGGCCCCACGTTGAGAGTCATAATTCTCTCATCGACTTTTTCAAGTGATAATCCTGGGGGTAATTGTTTGTTCATCTTCATCTTCCCTTTATCTTAAAGTCTTTTCTCATTGGTGGCAAGTCAGCCCAATCTTCCGGTAACAAAAGTCTTCGATTATCTGGATGACCATCAAAGTAAACCCCTAACATCTCAAAACACTCCCTTTCATGAAATTCAACGCTGTAGAAAACTTCTCTTAGGCTTGGCAAACGAGTAGAATCATTTCCGGGATCGGGATTGTCTTCCCTTGGTGCTCTTGTAGATAAGGCAAGAATTTGTTTTGATAATTGTGGGTCATCGTAGGAACCAAGGTGATAAACCACTTCAATTTCTTTGTCATCTGGAAAATCTGTTCCTGTAACAGACTCGGCATGATCAAAACCTAGCTCATCTCGAACATATTCTGCAACGTCTTTGATGTCTTCCTTTTTTACATTTACTTGAATTCTGTCTGGTTTTACAAACGCAATTTGAGTTTTTCCACCAAACTTTGCGACAATTTTGTCTGACATGTCTTTTTCAAACTTTGGCAGTTTTTCTTCTGGTATAGCTGGAAGTTGTTTCTTTTCAGAATCTTTTGTTTCGTTATCAGAACTCATTAAACAAACTACCTAGCCTTCATTCTCTTAATTTTCTCTTGCAGGAGTATGCATGCTTGTATAAGAGTTTCAGGTCTAGGTGGACAGCCTGGTACATACACATCAACTGGAAGTACTCCATCAATACCTGGAAGAACATTGTACGAATCAAAGTACAATCCACCAGTTATTGCACATGCACCCATTGCAATGACATATTTTGGTTCTGGCATTTGATCATATACAAGACGAAGTCGTGGAGCCATTTTTCTTGTGATGGTTCCTTGCACAACAACTAGATCACATTGTCGTAGTGATCCAAACGCTTCGATGATGCCGAATCTTTCAACATCAAATCTTGGACCAGATGCTGCACCAAACTCGACACTGCAACATGCTGTTTCGATGTGTACTGGCCAAAGTGACCAGAGTCTACCCCAATTAATGGCGTGTCCAAAGGGCTTACCGATTGCTTTTTCTAACATGTCTCCAAGTTTTCCAACAAATACGTTGGCTGTTAGTGGCGTGATGAGATTTTTTAGCAATCTAACCTCTTACCTCTCTATACTCGGGATTTGTATAAATAATTACCATATATCTCGCCTCTGTGATTGATTGAGTGCAAACGCCATTGCACCAAACATTATTGCTAAAAATGCAATGAGTGGAAGGGTTGCAGATCTAGGAAGTTCCAAAATTGAGCTTCCCCATGCATACAAGAAAATTGCCATTACATCAAAAACAACAAACATCAAAATGTATGAATAATACTGCATCATAAAGTGAGTACGACCTTCGCCCGATGGGACTTGGCCACACTCCATTGGTAAAAATTTTACAGGAGAACTTTTTTTTCTTGGGGAAATCATTCGAGAAATCAGCAAAGCGGGAGCAGTAGCTGCAACGGCAAAACCAAACATGAGAACAATTTGACTATATCCGCCCGCAAGTTCGCCAACCAAACTAGCTTTGACACCTTACGGATAATATAAAAATCTATGCTCACTTTTTTGATCTCAAATTTTTTCGAGTCGAATTTTTTGCAAACTCCTTAATAGGACAATTTCTGATTTTTGGTATGGCATTAAATGTTGGTGACAAAGCTCCAGACTTTGAACTTGTTGATACAGACTTGAAAATAAGAACTATGGATGAATTCAAGGGAAAGAAGATTGTGTTGTCTTTTTTTGTTGCAGCTAGTTCTCCTATTTGCGAAAAAGAGTTGTGTACATTTAGGGATTCGTGGGATGAGATTTCACAACTTGGTGCACAAGTTATAGCAATTAGTAACGATGGACCTTTTGCAAACAAAGCATTCAAAGAAAAACACAACTACAACTTTCCAATTCTTGGTGACTACAAAAGTAAAACAATTAGAGACTATGATGTTTTGATGCCAGATCTTTTACATATAAAAGATTACAATGCAGCAAAACGTTCTGTTTTTATAATTAATGAAGATGGAGTTATTGGTTACAAATGGGTTTCAGATGATCCACTCGTAGAACCAAACTATGATGAAATCAAAAATTTTCTAACAAAAGGAAATTAATTTTCTTTATTCTATTTCTGCGATAACACCATTCTTTGCGACACTACCGCCTTTTTTGATCTTTATTGATTTTATTTTTCCATCTTTGTGTGCTTTAATAGCTACTTGCATTTTCATAGATTCTAAAACACACACAACGTCTCCTTTTTTTACACTTGCTCCCTTTTTCAGTGCGATTGAAATAACCTTGCCAGGAATTGGGCTTTTTAGTGCAAGTTCCGAGTCTTTAGGTCCAGCACTTCCAAGGTTTTTGTAAACTATCTCGTCCAAGTTTGCATGCTTATTCAGGGTAATTAAAACACCATCAACTACAAGATTCATTTTTGAAGTGGTGCTATCAAGATACTTTACCTTATGATATTTTTGATCTAAAACAAATTCTATTTCCCGTGAATCCATGTTTAGAATTTTTAGATTTTGTTCTCTGTCGTTTAATTTTATGATGTACTCATTTTTTCCAAGCTTGTGTACAATTTCTCCGTGGAATGTTCCTTCAATGTCTTCTATCTTGCATTTCATTTGTTAATCAGTCTAGTTGACTCTTCCAACGTGTGCCTTCTTCTGTTGAAGACATTACTCTGCTTTTATAGTATTCAGAATGAATTATAGCTGCTGCTAGTGCAGCTTCCTTGTTTGCTTCTTTGTTTGCCTTTGTTTCTTTAGTTAGCCTATCTAAAATTCCATATCGCTTCAAAAAGTCAGTTGATAAATCTCCGTTTTTGAATTCGTCTGTCTTTAAAATCGTTTTGTAAAGCGGTATCGAAGTCTCAACACCCTGGATGTAAAAGTCATTCAGAGCACTTTGCATTCTAACTCTTGCCTCTTCAAAGTTTTGTCCCCATGTGCATAGCTTTCCCATCAATGAATCATAAAACGGTGAAACTGTACAACCAGGGTACAGGTATGTGTCACAACGAACTCCGGGTCCAGATGGTATTGTAACATCAGATATTGGTCCTGTTGATGGAGCAAAGTCCAAAAATGTGTCTTCTGCGTTAATTCTACATTCAATTGCATGTCCATTTATCTTGAGATCATTTTGTGTAAATGGAATTTCTTTTCCATTTGCAATATCAAATTGCATCTTTACAAGATCTAATCCTGAAACTAATTCAGTAATTGGATGTTCCACCTGCAAACGTGCATTAATTTCAATAAAGTAAAATGTTCCATCATCCAGTCTAAGAAATTCAGCAGTACCCAGATTTGTATAATCAACTGCTATTACTGCATTAACTGCAATCTGGCCAATCTCATCTCGAATTTTTTGGTCGACTACAGGAGATGGCGATATCTCAATCAGCTTTTGATTTCTTCGTTGAATTGAGCACTCTCTTTCAAAAATATGGACTGTGTTTCCGTGTTTATCTCTGGCTAACTGGAATTCAATATGTCTAATTTTTTCAAGAAACTTTTCAACTAAAATTGCAGATTTTCCAAATGCGGCCATGGATTCTCCCGTTGCTGCTTCGTAATTTTCTCGTAGTTCTTTGCTGTCATTTACTAGACGGATGCCCCTTCCTCCACCACCGTATACCGATTTTAGTAGAACAGGATAACCAATTTCATTTGCAATTGAAAGAGCCTCATCTGTATCTTTAACAAGATCTGGACTACCAGGAACTGTAGGAACTTTGGCCTTTAACATAACTTCCTTGCATTTCATCTTGTTACCACAAAGTGTCATAGAGTCAGCTGATGGGCCGATAAATGTTATTTTGTTTTTTTCACAAGATCTAGCAAAGTCATCATTCTCAGAAAGAAAACCATAGCCGGGATGAACTGCATCTGCACCTGAAGCTAGAATTGTTTCCAAGATTTTTTCTTGGTTTAGATAACTTTTTGCTGGTGCGCCTTCACCAATATTGTAAGCCTCTGTTGCTTGTTTTACGTGCAAGGAATTGTAATCTTCATCTGAGTAAACTGCAACTGTTTTGATTCCTATTGCCTTACAAGTTGTAATTACACGAAGTGCAATTTCCCCTCTGTTTGCAATAAGGACCTTCTCAATCATTGTTTTCACAGATTGATATTGCCGTGTTTTCGTGGTTGTTGTTTTTCACGTTTGTTTGCTAGCATCTCAAGTGCTTTGATGAGCATCGGTCTTGTCTCTGCGGGATCAATTACAGCATCAACAGTTCCATGAGACGCGGCAACGTATGGGTTGTCAAACTTTTCTGTAAAATCATCAATCAGCTCTTTCTTTAATGCTTCTGGATCTTCTGCTTGTGCAAGTTCTTTTCTATTCATGATTCCTATAGCTGCATCTGCACCAAGCACTGCAATTTTAGCAGTAGGCCAAGCATAGTTTATGTCTGTTCGGAGATTTTTGCTTGCCATAGCGATATATGCACCACCATACGCCTTGCCAATTACTAGAGTAATTTTTGGAACAGTTGCCTCACAATAGGAAAAGAGTAGTTTGCTTCCATGTCTGATAATTCCATTATGTTCTTGGTTTGATCCTGGCATGTATCCTGGAGTGTCAACTAGTGTGATAATTGGGATGTTAAAGGCATCACAGAATCTAATGAATCTTGCTGCTTTGTTTGATGAATCAATGTCAAGTGCTCCAGCAAGATTAAGTGGTTGGTTTGCAACAATACCAATAACTTTTCCATTTAATCTGGCGTATCCTATTACTATATTTGGTGCAAATAATTTATGGACTTCAAAGAATTCGTGATTATCAACAATTGAATGAATGATGTCTTTCATGTCATATGGTTGAAGTGGATTTTCAGGAATTATGTTAATTAGATTGTGGTCTAGCCTATTTGGATCATCATCAGTTTTGACAGTTGGTGGCTCTTGGGAATTGTTTTGTGGGATATAGGAGAGCAGTTTTCTTATGTAATCCATGCAATCATATTCGTTTTTTACCACAAAGTGAGCAACGCCGCTTTTTGTTCCATGAGTCATTGCCCCACCCAAGTCCTCAAATGAGATTTCCTCACCAAGAACTGTTTTTACAACGTCAGGTCCTGTAACAAACATTGTTCCTACCTTTTCAACCATAATTACAAAGTCAGTCATTGCAGGAGAATATACTGCACCACCTGCGGATGGTCCAATACTTGCAGTGATTTGGGGGACGACGCCTGATGCTAGTTCATTGTGATAGAAAATATCTGCAAAGCCATCTAGGCTCATTATTCCTTCTTGAATTCTTGCTCCACCTGAATCCATTATACCAATTACAGGGCAGCCGTTCCTAATTGCATGATCCATAAGTTTGGTGATTTTTTTGGCACCCATAAGACTTAGTGTGCCACCTAAAACTGTAAAGTCATAAGCAAAAACGAAGACCTTTCTTTCATTGATTGTTCCATAGCCACCTACCACACCATCTCCAAAAAATTTTTTTTTCTGCATGTCAAATTCATGGTAGTGATGAGTGATTAGAGCATCAACTTCGGTGAAGCTGCCTTCATCTAAAAGTAAATCAATTCTTTCTCTTGCTGTAAGCTTTCCTTTGTCATGTTGAGATAAGATTTTGTCTTGCCCACCGCCTTGATCTGCCTTTTTTTTCTTGTTAGTAAATTCTTCAATCTTGTCAGAATGCATGGCCTGCGATCAGAAACTTGTTTTAACCTATATTAATTTAGTTAGAACTTATTCTCTAAGTTTGTTACGTCCACCTTTTGCAGTTCTAAAGACATTCATTCCGATGTTATAGTTCTCATGCAAGGAATCAAGTATCATTAGATCCTCTTCAGCTTTTTTGAGTTCCAAAATATCTGCGTTTGGATCGTCTCTAAGACGAGCAAGTTTTGCTTCAGTTTCTTCCCGAACTTGTCGAATTACTTGTTCGTAGTTTGTAGATCCTTCGTATTCTTGACTTAGAATGTGTTCTGGGCGGTATGCTGGTGTTTGGTCTGAAGGAGTTTCTACCTTTTTTGCAATCTCCTCAATCTCCTCTGGAGTGTATTCTTTTGGTTTTGGTTTTTCTTCTGTCTTTTCTAATGCAGTTTCTTCCTTTTTTTCTGCAGGTACTTCCTTTGGTTCTTCAGGTTTTGTCTCTACCTTTGGTTCTTCCTTTGGTTCTTCAGGTTTTGCCTCTACCTTTGGTTCTTCAGGTTTTGCCTCTACCTTTGGTTCTTCCTTTGGTTCTTCAGGTTTTGCCTCTACCTTTGGTTCTTCAGGCTTGATTTCTTTTGTCTTAGGTTCTTTTGGTTTGCTTGTGGAACCTTTTGGTCTCCCTCGTTTTTTCTTTGGTGGTTCTGTAGGTTTTTCCTCAGACAATGTTCATTACCTTAAATGAGTCAAATTTTAACTTTTGAGAACGACTACTTGTTGTATCTTCAACCCAATTTTACTAAAACCATTGGGAAATTACTATAGTACAGTCTTTCTTCAGGGTAAAAAATACAAGAAAATGCATGCAATTGATTATTTAAAAAAATTGTAAATTTAAAATTACTTGGTAATTTAAAAATTACGTGTTGTTATTTATTGAAGTAAGAAAAAAGCGGAATGTTGAGCGAACAAAAATCTTCTAAGGGATTGCGTGTTACACAGATTATACTTGGTGGAATTGCAATTGCTTTATCGGGGGCAGTTTTAGCAAATCCAGATACTACAACTCTACTATATGTTACATTACTAGGAATTGCATTAATCATGGTTGGTATTTCTAAAATTATTGAAGGTGGGTTAGCACAGAGTACAAAAGGTTCTCGAGGAATTAACATAGGAATAGGAATAATTTCTATTATCGGTGGAATTTTTGCTCTTGCAAATCCAGTAGCAGCAATTGCAACATTAATTTGGATAATTTCAATATTCATTTTAATTCATGGGTTAGGGTTGATAGCTTCTGGAATTTCATTACGTGCTGCAGATAAAGGTACACGCATAGGCAGCATTATTGTTGGTGCAATTGCTGTAGGTTTTGCATCTGTTCTATTAGGATATCCAGGTTTAGCTCTTGTGATGATGATAATGTTCCTTTCACTAGGATTACTGTTTAATGGAATTGGCAGTATTATTTCAGGCATAACTGGAAACCGTAGAATCACTTCAATCGCTAATTAATCCATTCAGGGATCCTAGTTCTCAAAAAAATTAGAGATAAAATAGGAGACCAAACTTAGTAAAATTATGAACTATGTGATCTTACTTTTTGTAATTTCTTTTTTGATTACATCAAACGTTGCCTTTGGATATCCAGCAAGTGAGTTTGTAGCAAAGTATCAGAACCAGTTTTCAGAAGGTGAAAAAGTAAAGGTGTTGGTCAAAGTAAAAGGAGAACCGGTGAATAAGGAACCCGCAAAGTTTGCTAAAGAAATTAGGTATTATCAATCCGGAGTTTTGAAGTTTATTCACCTTGCAGGGGCAACCAACGTCATTAGTGACACTAAACACAATCAATTTAATGCAATAATGACAACCTCATTAGCAGAAAAAATAGCTACAAGATATGACGTCATATCAGTTGCAATAATTGATACCGATGGTGTATCAACTCAATTGTGTTTCCAAATTGAACCTGGCGCAAATTTGTCCGACTGTGATCTGTATGCTGCAAGATTAAGATATGCAGACCTTAGGGGCGTGAATTTTACTAACGCCAACTTAAAGGGTGCAGACCTTACAGGCGCTGATCTTAGTGGCGCTGATTTACGTTGGGCCTTTCTAAGGAATGCCCAGCTTGATTATGCAAATCTCTCCAATGTAAATTTTTCATTTGCAAAATTGTTTAGAGCAGATATTACAAATGCAAACTTAGCAAATGCTAGCTTTTATGGAGCTACACTTTATCAGTCGGATTTTGCAAATTCGGATTTAACAAACGTTGATTTTAGATTTTCAATTCTCACTTATGCAAACTTGTCATTTACAAATCTAGATGGGGTAAACTTTGAGGGTGCTGGAACATGGAATACAAATTTGAATCAATGCACCAACCATGAATTTTGTAAGGAATATAATATCATCTATTCAAAGGAAAAAATTATTTCTAAAAGGAAAACAGTTGTTGAACTTTTTCCAATTAGATTTCCTAATTATAATGGAGGGGAACCAATTGCGTTTTCAGGAAAACTCTATACAGAATCTGGGCAAATAATTAGACATGCAGAGATATTAATCAAAAGTGATGGTCCATGTCCTTCTGATGGAATAATAGCAAAAACAACAACAGACATGTATGGAGATTATTCGATTATAACCATAACAAAAATTTGGGATCCACACGATAATTTGATAAATGTTCGTGCCGAATTTTTGGGAAATGAAATATTTGCTCCCTCAAGTTCTCAAAACGAGGTAGTTGTTGTATTTCCAAAAAATGCAGAAGGTTGTCAGTAGCTTATTTTAGATCTAGTGTTTATGAGGTAAAATACTGACTTTTGTTGCAGAGTTCTAAGATTTCTGTGTAGGCAATACCATTATCAACAACAATTATTTCATCAATGGAACCAGAAAAGAATCCTTGCGTAGATACATCACTGTTTTTTATTATTTGCTGTGCTCCATAAAAAATCACAGATTCTGAGTATATTCCATCAATTGCTTGTGGTTCAAGAAATCCATATGAATTCAGGGTTGGTATTCCCTCCATCTGTTTGGCTGTTTCCAGGCTACCATTTATGTAAAGACTAAGAACATGTTCCTCAAATTTGGCTGAAATGTGTGTCCATTGTTCATCAACAGTAGAGGATGATTCTATCGTTGTCCATTTGACACCATCAAAGATAGAAAATCTTACAACTTTTTCTGGAGTCTGGTTATTGTTAATGGTAAGTTTGAATGCTTTATCCTTACTTATGATGGTAAATTCAGACGAGCCCTTGCTGTAGTCTGGTTTTACCCAAGCTGATAAGGTAAATTCTGAAACAGCATTCATTGTTTGGATGTCTTCTGTTTCATATTCTTGACCATTTAATGTGATTATTTTTGCAGATGTGGGTTCTTCATAAGAAAGAGCAAGAAGATTGTTTTGAACTAAGGTATCTTCGTAAGAAAGAGCAAGAAGATTATTCTGAACTGATGTATCTTCGTAAGAAAGAGCAAGAGGATCGTTTTGAACTGATGCATCTTCAGGATAATTTGTTGTGATTATCTCAGAGGATTGTTCTTGGGTTGTTACCGCACCATAAACACTAGTTATGGAACCGGCAGATGATTGTACATCATACATTGGATTTAATGCAAACTCTCCCAATCCTTTCTCACTCATATAAGCAACAAATGCAGCTTTTGTGTTTTCAGGCAGAGCATTGAAATGATTAATGTTTGAAATCTTGTTAACCAAACCGTGTTTTAGAGCCATTTCGTTTGCATACTGAACTCTTTCAGCCTTTGTGGTTGCAGCATGTTCAATAAAGGCCTGCTGAGCGTCACTTCTGGTGCCTCCATTTGCAAGAATGTTATCTCTAGCTTCTCGTGCAAGTTCAACTTTGGAATAAAGATACTCAAATAGATCCCAAAGATAGGCATGATGCTCTTCAGGATGTTTTGCAACATACTTTGCAAAGGCTGCTCGTGGAGTAAAATCAGAGTATCTATTATTTATCCTATCTAGCTCTTCTTGTAACTGTTGCTGTGCCATCTTTCGTTGCTGGTCGATGAATAATTCTTTCTCTGTTACAATCCTTTGAGGGTTTTGAATGTCGTAAAGTATTTGTTTTGAGAGCTCTATGTTTTCTAGAATTTTTTGAGCTACCGGATCTGTTAAGATTGCATCTCCGTTGAAAGTTTTCCATTCAGAGGCATTTACAGAATCAGTTGAGTTTTGTGCATAAACAGAAGATGAACCGCCTGAAACAAGGAGAATAAAGGAGAATGCTAAAGTCCAAAGAATTCTAGATCTTTTCAAATATTGGTCTATTGGTTGGCATAGTTTTTTAATATTTTTCATATTTTTTGTCCTAAATGTTAATTTTAAGATAAGTTTTACACTAAATTAATTATAAAGTAATTTTTTAATTACCTACGAATTGAGTAAACGGAATTTCTTTAGAACGGCCTTTTGATACTGATTAAATGCATCTGCCTCTGATTCACACTTTTTGCAAATACAAAGTTGTGAAACCACCTCCAAATCACAATTACCACGAAATTCACATTGAGGGCATCCTGCAGGGCCCCCACAAACAATACAGGTAAGCTCCTTTACTTCAGCACACTTTTCGTGCTTTACACCAGCTCCTTGTGCCCAAAATCCAACATCATCCTTTTCAATTTTTTCATTGCAAACTATGCATTTTCCAGGAAACTTCATTGTGATTTTACGCCAGCTCATTTCAATCTCTCAATCTCCTTTTCAATAATTTCACTATAGTTCTCCTCAAGTTCCAGGTCTAGCTGTTTGTTTTTGATCATAAACAATATGTAAGGAAAATAAAATGTCGCAAATGTGCTTTTTGAGACATGCATGTTTTTTGCCAGAGCAGATACTAGTGCCTTGATAGTACGTCCATCCCAACGCAGTCTGTTAAGAAGGGGCCATGAGAGATTGTATCTAGAATATCTTATTGATGTGCCTTTTTTGTACAATCCAAGCAAAATTTCATCAAGGTATCGTAAGAGACGCCATTCCTGAGTTTTCATAATTTTTCCATAAAGCATATCAGCTTCAGATAAAACCTCAAGCATTTTTCCAGATTCCTCTTTGGAAAGATTACTTGTGATTATGGTGGAATAAAACGCATTAATTTTTTCACGAGGATTAATTGACATTGAATAGATTACACTGCGAGCTTCATCGATTGAATTTGCTTTAAAGAATGCATTAACACCGGCTTCTACATCAAGTGTTTCAAATGATCTTTCAGTTGGTGGATTAAAGCCAGTAACATGTGCCTGTGCAGAATTTATCATTGAACGAATATCGCCTCTTGATTCATCAATTATCTTAATTAAAGAGCCCGGTCGTAGCTTTGCTCCTTCTCTTTTTAGAATATTTTCAAGGCATAATCGCAAAAGTCTTGGAGGAAGTGGCCTAAAGTAAATTGTCTTTACTACTTTTTTGATACTTTTCATTTTATCAGACGTATCAGAATTTGCGCCAAGAACAATAGGAATTGTTGGTTCTTTTAGTATTTTGATTAAAGCCTCTGCACCACCAAAGTCCGCTCTTCCATGAATTCCATCCACCTCATCAACAAAAATCATAGGACGACCAAGCACAGTAATATTTCCAAGAACAGGAGTAAGAACTTGGGTTATTCTTGATTTAGTTCTAACATCACTTGCATTAAGACTGATCATATCATAACCAAACTGTTTTCCAGCCAAGTTTGAAATGGTTGTCTTTCCTATTCCAGGAGGACCTACTAACAGAATTGGTTTTGTACCCTTTTTCCATTTTGTAAACCATTCAACAAATGCAGTTCTTGCTTCCTCATTTCCAATCATGTCAGAAATGTTTTGAGGCCTATGTTTTTCGGACCACATCATTTTTGATCACTTGGGAAGTTTTTCAGAAAATGTAGACCACATGTTTGCTTGAATAAGCTTGTTATACCAGAATTGGTTGTAGTGCTCAACTGTCAGGAATAAAAAGTCTAAAAATTCACGATGTGAAAACCCATCAGGCAATAATTCTAGTGCAAGTCTTGCATCTTTTAGATACAAGTTACTTTTTTCTAACGTTAATTCAAATCCCTTTTTCACATCGTTTGCTAACAAAGAGTAGTAAAGAGGCCATGAAGGAATCTTGATAAATCCATTTTTGAGCGAGTCTTCAATTTCATTTCCACAACCAACCCCCTCAGCTGCTCTAGCCATACCTAGATAAAAAATTTCTCCCAATGGGTTTTTCCCAAGTGCCATGTTACGTCCTGCAGTGCCCATTATTGCACGATATTTTTTGTAACATTGATGCATCTCTTCTTCAGAAATTTTAGTGGGTTTTTGTTTTAGTTGAGCATCAATGTATTGCCCTATTCTTGCATCTTTGAATCCTTCCTCAAAGTGTTTAAGAACTTGGTCCCCAGCTTTGGCAATTTTGTCTCTTGCAAGCTTTAGAATGTAAGGATTCATCAACTTATAGTCATCAAGATAATCTAAGTCCTCATCCTTGTCTACAATTCTATCCATTGGTTCACTCAAATCAATGGCAATAATGTGACCATCAACTATGTCTTGTTTCATCTGAGCGTCATAATTTCCATAGTAATTTGCTGCAGCATCATAAAGTGCATTAAAAACAGGAAATGTCATCTTTACAAAATTAGAGTTTAGGATTCTCATTACCCTGTCTTGTAGAACCTCAGGATTCTCAAGTTTAGACTTGATTGGATCTATTTCAAAAGCCTGCAGGATAATTTCAGATGAACCAACCTCTTCAGCAAATGCTTGTTGTGTGGAATTTGGTGATGAATCTTCCTTGATCTTTTTTAGCAAATCAGCTGCGAACCTTTTAGCAAAGATAGGAAATTCCTTTTCTGTTTCTTCTTTGTATTTGTTAAATAATTTGTAACCTTGTGATTTGAATAAACCTTGTTTTAGAATTTGTTTTCCAGGTTTTGTACTCATCAAGGCTTCTTTACTTACAACTGATTGGTCTTTTACACTCACATTGCCAAAGTTTCCTTTTAGTTATTTATGCTTTCAATCTTGCTCTTTCACTTAAATTACGAAAAAAAAAGAAGCATCTTATGGAAATAATTGAAGTCTTACGTGAAGTTTCAAAACAAGTGTATGAGAATGTAAAAAACTTGGCAGGGACTGCTGATGCAGCTGGTGATTTTGGAAGAGGAGCTGGTGGAGACATTTCAAGAAAAATTGATATTGTTGCAGAAAAAACTGTTTTAGATTATCTTAAAAAAATTAATTTTGATTGTGTTGTTTTAGGTGAAGAGTGTGGTCGTGTGGAATTATCAGACAATCCAAAAGGATATCTGATAATGGATGCGATTGATGGTTCTGCAAATGCTGTAAGAGGTATTCCGTTTTTTTGTTGTTCTTTAGCTTTTGCAACTGAAAACAAACTTAGCTCAATAACTGATGCGGTTATAACAAATCTATTAAATGGTGATTTGTATTGGGCTACAAAAGGCAAAGGTGCCTATCTAAACGACACAAAAATTCATGTTAATAATAAAAAACCAATTTACAGAATTGTTGGAGTAAATACCTCTGGTGCCAGCCCAGAACTAATGTCAAGGTTACAACCACTTTTGAAAAGCCATAATCATCCTAGGCACTTTGGAGCAATTGCCCTTGAAATGGCATTCTTTGCTAGAGGTCTTATGGATGTTTTAATCGATTTGCGAGAAAAAATTCGAATCCTAGACATTGCGGCAGGATATCTTTTGATCAAAGAGACAGGAGGATTAATCTTAGATGCAGATCTAAAACCTCTTGATTCAGAACTCAGTTTTCAAGCTAGATTATCATTCATTGCAGCTGCGAATCAAGAAATCTTGGATGACATTATGTCAGAAATTTAAAAATAATGGCGACCTCGGTGGGATTTGTTAATTTAGTTTAACACCCTCAATGTTTTTTTAAATATAATGTACAGAATTCTCGCTTACAGTTCGTATCAAATTGAAATGAATTGGTATGCCTGTGAAAATTTTATTAAATATTATCAAATATAGTAAAAATCATGAAAGCTATCTGGAATAATGTAATCATTGCTGAAAGTGATGATACAGTTGTTGTTGAGGGAAACCACTATTTCCCATATGATTCAATAAAAAAAGAATACCTTCATGAAAGTGATTTTACCACAAGATGTGGTTGGAAAGGAATGGCAAATTATTATACTGTTATAGTAAATAGCAAAGCCAACAAAAACGCAGCTTGGTATTATGCAGAACCAAATGATGCTGCCAAAAAGATCAAAGGTCGAGTTGCTTTTTGGAACGGCATCAATGTAATCAATTGATTTTAACATATTCTTAATGTCCTATACCCATCAATTGCTTTTTACGATTAGTTTTTTGCCATGATATTGTTATGAATCTGCCAAGAGTAGATACTAATTTGAACTAAATTCAGAACTAATCGAT
>SDBT01010968.1_pt1 | contig 14610 bp, 22 predicted proteins | sample 2277101 | NCBI WGS metagenome assembly SDBT01 (sample SAMN10404973, study PRJNA504765) | marine sediment metagenome | isolation source: marine sediment core GS10_PC15, 103 cmbsf | place: Arctic Ocean: Southern Knipovich Ridge | collected 2010
TTGTCGCTCAGTCGAACGAATAAACTTGGTTTATTTCCTGCCCCAAAGAATGTGTGGTTTGGGCAAAACTATCCCACTTTTCTGCGTAAATAACGTCTGCTATTTCGTCTACCCAATGCCATTGCCTATCGGCCAATATAGCCAATATGCCCCTTTGCGTTTTGCCTAATCCTCTACTCATTTACAGGTTCCTTCATTTTTTGCCATTTTTCCCGGGACGGGCAGCCGGCCTCGGTCCAGGCTCGAAGCTCGGAAACGAGAAACATCTTTTTCCCGTCAAGTATAATTTCAGACGGGCCTATCAAATTTTGGGCTAACATTTGGTAAAATTTACTCTTGCCTATGCCGAGCAATTTTGAAGCATCACCGATTGAACATAGGATTTGTTCTTGAATCTGCATTAGATAACTATTTCCCGCCTCTGTGGTTGTGTCTCCGGCATACGATGTAAAAGCCGCCAACTGGCCTGATTGATATTTGCCTCTGACCATTTGTAACTTCGGCCCTGCTTTATTGGGGCATCAATCTTGTCGTGATAGATAGCCTGGTTCAATGCACCAATAGGTACATCCAATATTTTTGCTACTTCCTTTGTTGTTCTCAACTGCTCCATAAATGCCTCATTATCTTTATTATCTTTTCCCCTTTGGAATAAAAAAAAAGGCCCAGACGTATTACAAAATCTTTCATTTTCATCTCTTGAAAAATCCTATAATTCGTCCAGACCGTAAAACTTTTTAGCTACCTATTCGAATTGCCGGAACTTGTGTATTTGTGAACCCGGCAGGGTCTTACTGAATTGTCAGAACTTGTTTTCGTTCGTGTGTCTGACAGGGTATTTATATTCTATTATCAATGAGCAAACTTACTTACTTATACCACAAAGAATCCGGCGATACAACACAAAATAAAAAAAAATAATATATTTTTCAGGTTTCCTTATAGCAGTATATCCCATTTCATAGCACCAATTTAACAATCATCGCCCTGACTTCGGCGGATAATTTCGGCCATGCTTCTGCTATCTTCTGTAAATCCGGGTCTGAAAAAACAAGATTTTCACAAGATTTTTCTGTATTCTGCGTTTTTGGGGCTGAATCGCCGCTATTCACTACAGGTAATACGCAATCAGAACCTTTGCCATTGTCTTGAATCGGCGTTTTTGGGGGCTTACCACTGGTTGTCTGTCCTGTACTTTCCATATCCGTCCGTTCGTGTCCATGCTGATTGCAAGAAAACTGCAAGATTTTCGCCTGGGTGTTTTCTTCAACTTTCCCCGGCCATTGATAATCGGGCATTTGCTCGATGATATATCTCAATCGTTCCGGGTCGATGGTAGTGTATCGGTATGTCATATTCCCCTTAGTGCTGTGTCCTGCAAGTATCTTTTGCTCCTGCTCTGTAGCTCCTGTCTGGGCAAGCGTTGTAACGTAGGTGTATTTGAGAGCGTGGAAGTCGGCCTTGCGGCCCTGTGCGTCTCTGAACGCTATTGACGGGACAGCTACAGAACCGTCCGGCCTGACAATAGCCGTATTTGTAAGGTCTGCTTTTATCATTTCTGCTGTCCGGGTCTTAAGTGACAAATGGAAAACTCTTTCCTCTCGTCCTTTGCCTTGCACATATTCTTTTAACTGCCTTGCCCGTTCCCGCTTCAAGTATCTTAAAACCTTTTTTCTTTGCTTGGGTTTCGATGCTGGCAAGGAAATTGTATCGCTATCAAAATCAATATCACCCACCATCAATTCCAATAGTCTTTCTCGCCTTATGCCTGTTTCAACTGCAATCAAGTAAAATACGGCCCTGTCGTGGCCGGTGGCTTCGTACCTGTAGGGCGCGTTCTCCGTCACTTCAAGCAGCCGTGCAACCTCGCTCGGCGTCAATGCCCTGCGTGGTTCTTTCTCCGGCTCTGCCAGCATTTTCAGCTTCCGTCTTTCAACCGGGTCCTTGTCTGCAAAGTCGTTATCAACTACCCATCCGCAAAAACTCTTATACATTACTACGTACCCGTTATAAGTTTCGGGGACAACATTCAAGCCGCCTAAATACGTTTCAATTTTACTGGCCTGTATATCGGCCCACTTCTCAAAGCAGCAGTTTTTGTTTATCTTCCTTACCCTGGACAATACCGTATCGCAATTTCTTTTTGTCCGCTTGAATCCGTGCGTATGCTTCGAGGTCCTTAGCCAGTTCTCAAACTCAGTGCAAAGTGATGGTAAACTCATATCTCTTTTAGTTTTCAATAGCCCGATACCGATAAGTTCGTCCCTGATACTGCTCGGCATATTCTCAATATAGTCTTTATCGTCTGCGGTCAAGTCTGACTGGTCAATGATTTTAGTTATCAGGCGTGAAAGTTTCAAGCTGGCTGCCTCGTCTGTATATGCTTTCACCCTGAAAATCATCTTGCCAAACTCAAACGGGACAATCCATAGCTTAGATTCACATAGAATCCGCTTACCGTCTTTAGTTAGCTTTGTGCCTTTGGGCAGTTTTCCTTTTGGGATCGGCTTTGTGTATTTTGTTTTATAAACTTTCATATCTTCTCCTTATCGTTGTTTTTGCTATCGCTGTAATCAACGATAAAAATAATTCAATAGTAAAGTACCCTCTATTCTACTGCTACCGGAACAAGTAAGACGTAAAGAGCAATAAACAAAGAAAGTACCGTTGTTATTACAATAAATACAGATAAGTTATTTCTCCTCGTTCTCATTGTGGCTGCCTCACTTTCAAAAGTAACCCATTTATCGAATCGGATATATCGGAACCGGCAATACACAAACCAAAGAAGATTGCAAGTCCGTGGTATCCGTAAAGGCCGGTTGTTATTCCTACGCCGAAAAACATAAGCGTAACTATCCCCCTGTATTCTTTGTTCTTAAACATTGCGATTCTCCATAAAAAAAAGGTGGCCGAGAACATGGACGCCTCGCAAAAGGCGTGGGCTCCGTCACCGATAGCCCGGTCTCGGCCCTGTTTGTGGATTCGATTCATTGAATTGGTTTTGCGATTTTCCATAACAATATTATAACCTATATCGGCAGGTGTTCAACAAAAAACCTGAAAAAATAAAAAATATTTATCCTTCATAAAGCGGCCGTTATCATTGTTATTAGATTTTCAGCGGAGTTTCTATCGAGAACAATAGCTATTCGCCTTCCATTTTTTGGCTGAATCCCCAACATGAAGACAAGTTTTTGGCTCAATTGTTTTTCTACTTCCTCTTTGTCTTCTGCTATTGCTGCTGCCCCGAAATAAAGCTGATATTTGGTTATCAAATTGCAATTGTTTTGATTGAGAATCATATCTTTACAATTTTTTACTTCGCTCATTTTTTTCTCCTATGGGCTCGTCTTGTCCACTCTTGCTATTATTGCTCTTACCGTACAGGCGAAGGGGCCGTTGCCTGAAATAAATATATCGTTCTCTGTATTAAATCCACCTTCAAAGGCAAGTACCTTATCGCCTGTATAGAGAGCGTTATCATCGTCAAAGTTTACCGGGTGTAAGTTGTCCAGTGAGTCTCCGTATTGGACACCGGCACTCTTATAGAGACTTACTATAATCTCATGTATATTTACCTTGCTGGTCATTATAGTACCGGAACTGGTCATGACCGCAAACCTCATCGGTCTTAACGCATATCTGTAGGATAAACCAATAACCGCTTTTCTTTTATAATTATCAAGCATAATATCTCCATCGGAGTCTACTACTTGCTCGTCTATCTCTGCTGTCACATCGTCAACGCCTGTAGCCTGGCCGATTACTGTTTCACCCTCTAAGTGTCCAAGGTTAGTAAACTTTTTCTCTACCCACTGTACCGTACCGCCGCTCTCGTATGTACCCCATCCACTGCCGTCTATCGCCGATGGCGATGCACTTGGGCTTGCGGATACGGATGCGGATATACTTGCGCTTGCCGATACGGATGCGCTGACGCTGGCGGATATACTCGGTGACGCCGATGGTGAAGTCGAATAAGACGCCGAAATGGAAGCCGAAATTGATGGTGACGCCGAAACGCTCGGCGATATTGAAGCGGAAGAAGAAGCGGAAATACTTGCACTCAAACTTGCCGAAACAGATGCGGATATTGAAGCGGAAGCGGAAGCGGAAATACTCGAAGATATTGACGCACTTGGAGAGCTTGAAAAAGACATTGAGGCTGAAATGGAAGCCGAGACGGAAGCGGATTTTGATGCGGATACGGATGCTGATATTGACGGTGAGGCGGATATGGATGCTGACACCGATGCACTGACCGCACTGGCCGCCTGTATTGCTATGGTAGAGGCTAACCAACTCCTTGATGCAGTTAAGGCAAAAGCCGCCGTCCCCGTGGCCCCTGACGCGCCTTGTGATGCGTAGGCAACACCGGCACTGCATCTGCCGCCGCCTGTCATTCCATAAAGGCCATCGCCGTAATGCCCTTTCCCGTAAAGACCGCCGCCATGCGTAGTATCTACCGTAACCACCGTTGTTCCTGATGGTTCGCCGTCGTCAATGGTAATATCGCTTTTATCGGCAGCGAAAACCCTTAAAATCAAACAGTCGTCTTTGGTTGTATTTGTAGAGCTGCAAGTCGGGCTGGCTGAAAAGCCACTCCGTGTACCGCTTATATTTATCGGCGTGGACGTATCATGGCCGGTGATTCGTATTATGGCTGCATAGGCATAACAATTACCTGAAAATGTGAAAGTGTAATCGTCCCCTTCGGCTGCTCCTGCCACTTTGTAAAAAGTTTGTAATCCCAAACCCTCGTAGGGTTGACTTTGGATTATAGTCCAACCTGACAAAGTAGCTGTTTCTCCGGGACTGTTGGATATGACCGCAATCAATAAATCATTTTCAACGGTTGAATCCGGCTTGTCAATTGTAATGGAACTGACCGCCGTTACACCGCCTGTTTTTGTCTCTTGAAAACTTTTATAACTTGGGACCGTCATAATTACACCCTTATTTCTGTGATTGTTATACTCGATGCCATAACGCCGCCGAATATCCGGGAGCCGCTCTGACCGTTAAAAGTTATCGTTCCGGCTGAATGTGAACCGCCTCTTACCCTGAACGTAATCTCTGAGGTAGTCCCTGCCGTCATGTAATGGGTAAACGTGACACAACTGGCTTTATTCGCCACCGATTCCCTGCCGTCAAACCCTGCCGCCAAGGCGTCCGCCGTAGTGTCCTGAAAAAGCGCGGCCATAAGAACCGTATCGCTATCGTTTGATTGGGCCAGGTGACAAACAACTTCAATCTTCAATTTGTTTGTGGCCTTTTTCGGTGTAATAGCCAAGGTCATGTACTCGTCGCCCTCTGTAATTTGTGGGATCGTATCATCGAACGGCATTGTTGTTGTGCCGGTGTCTACCGCTCCGCTCATTACATTAACTCTCTGAACAATATCGTCAACGTATTTTTTGTTCGCTACTCCGGCGTTTGCTGTCGGGGCCGTAGAGGACGCCATAAGTGCGCCTGTTTTTATTTTGCCGTTGGCTGCGTGTGCCACCAGAAGATACGTGTTTAGTTCCCACTCGTTTTCGCTGCCGCCTACTGTTGGTAGTGTTGCCATAATTATTTTCCTTAAAAAAACTTACTTCATTTTACCATTTTATATGGTTTTTGTAAAGATAATTTTGGTCATTATCTCTTAATATAAATTTCCAATTCGTCATTTATCTGCGGATGGATTCGTGGGTCTGCGTTCGGATAATTGATACCAGCATCGAGACAAACTGCCCGGCAAGCTTCTGTAAAGTTTCTTATGACCGCTAAACATTCCTTGACCTTTATATCCGCTTCGGCATTTATTTCCGATGTTCTGGACGAAAAGTAAGTAGCCAACGCCTCGGACGCCTTGTGCTTGGAGTGAGACATATTCTGTTCAATCTTTTTCCTGATAGTTTTCAAGGCGTCCATTGCTACGGCGGAAGCGTCAATCGCAGCTTGATGTTTTTTAATATCGGTCTGGAATTTGTCGTAGTTGTATTGGCCGGCCACTAAATCTTTATCAGATACCGAATCGGCAATAATTCTTTCCTTGTCTGCGAGCCTCCTTTCGTGGTTCTCTTTTTCCTTCTGTATTTTCTGTATAACTTCGGCCTGTGCCATTTGCAGATTCTTGTATTCACTTAGCTGTTTACTGCAAACGTGCCTGGCCTTCGCCTTAAATTCTTCGGCGTCAAAATTGCAAGGTGCTAAAATCGCTGTTTCCATGATTATCTTCCTTATGCATTAACAATTTCATATAATTGGCGAAGCTTTTTTGTTATCCCATCGGATTCAATTTTGGACATTTTGCCCGTTACATAACCCGAAGTATTTGTTAGCTCTTTAATCATTCTTTCGGCTGCTGATACCTCGATATTTTCAAACGGGTTTTCTTCTTCGGGTTCAACGCTCAAAAGAGTCTCTTGACGCTGACTGTCTATAGCGTCCTTTTCCCTTGTGTGACGAGAAATTGCAGTAAAAATCGTATGAAAAACATTACTCGCTTCGGTTTCATCCAAAACCGTACCCGCAGTATTCATAAACTTGTCGAAGATTTCCGTTTCTTCTGCAGAAGCATTAAAGTCTTTAAACGATTCTTTTATCAATGCAGTAGTCCCCGGTATATCGCCTTTGTAAAAACACCACTGCATTTTGATTAGCCGGGCCGTTCTCGGTGACGGGTCGACCGGGCAAGGCTTGCCCTCCCCGTATCCCAATTCCTGCAATTCCAACCAGTGTCTTTCTACGTCAACATTCCTGTCTTCCTGCTGGTCTGCAAGTACTCCTTGCCATTCGCTGTTGATTGTTTCTTCTAACGATTTTTCGTCCCTGTGTATGACCTGAAAGAGAGCAGTACGTTCGGCAGTGGCGTCATCAAATTGCGCATGGTTCTTATTGGCATAGGGATTGCCTCTTGGGTCTGCTGTCCATTGTGCATCCCGTTTATTAAGGAACCTTTGGGCATCTTCTTTACTCATAACCTCAATTTCACTGGTCGGTAAATAATCGAAGGATATTCCGTCCGTTGACAATGCCGCCTGTTGGCTTGATACCATCGGGACATTTCCACCTTCCGGGGTTGTTTCTTGTTCAGACATTTTGTAGCTCCTTTATCTTTTCTGCGTGTCTTTTCTTGAAGTCCTCGACACAATAGTTTGCGATATAGTGGTCAAGAGTAGACAGACGAGTCGTTATCATACTTGAGTATGAGCCTGACCAGCCCACTCCATCGCCCGGCCCCTTGTCCCTGTAGGCAAATAATTCTATTCGCTCAACTACGGCGTCAAAGATATTGGCCGGTGCATCTTCTTTTATTTTGTAATTCATGTTCTTAGTCCTTAAAATATGTAACGGCAAAACTTCTGCCGCCTACTGTTTTAATTTCCGGTCCGGAAAGTTTTGCCCGGCCCTTTTCGATACGCTCGAATTTGTTGTGCTCACAATATTTCACACCCGCAGCGATAAAATCACTGTGCAGGGAAAGCGTCTTGAACTTGGCAAAGTCGCCCGTCACCCATTCGATAAAACCTATAACCGCCTCTGCCGGTGTTGTTTTGTTTTTACTCATTTTGTAAATCCCTTAAATAAGTTTCGTTTAGTTTATTTGTCCAGTGTCAAATATATCAGGGCCGGTTCGGCGGCATTACCGACCATCCGGACATTGCCCCATGACTGTAAAAGTGTCACCCTGTTACCGCCCGCACCTGGAACATCGTGGCTTGTCTTTGTCGGCTGGCCGAAGTCGTTACCGATAACAGGGGCCTCGCCACCAGTCTCGCTCGTGTCTACATATACGGGACATTCGCCCCCGGTCTGCGCCCAGAAGAAATAGCTTGGGTCAATATCAATTAAAGGTACACCGTTCGCTAATCCGGTCAAGGTTGTCGGATGGACTATGACGTCCCACCATCTGTTAGGAATTAAAGACGCTTCCGATGCAGTTGTCGTTAATGTCCTTATTTTAGTGGCAAGTAAAAGGTTCATAATCGTATCGTCTTTGCCGCCACCGACAACGCCGCCCGCTTCAAAACTTATGTGGCTTGCCAATACCTTGTAAATATCACCGATCCCCGGACCTTGGTTTATCATAAACCAGCCCTGTGCAAATTCGTCCCTGACAAAAGTGCCGCCACCGGTTATAGTCATAGCTATCTGTGTTTGGTCTACCGCAAACGCACCGTCTGACTGGATGATTTCATGCGTCCTTGTTTCAACTACCTGAGATTGTGTCATATACGCCTTGACCAAAGCGGTCCCGCCGTTCCTGCTGTAACGGAAAATTCGACCGTCACCATAAACGAGCTTCGTACTGATTGCGTAGTTTTGTATTTCGCTCTCGTCATAAACGGACTGTTTCGGCGATATTATATCGCCTTCAAGAACACCGCCCTCTAATCTACTCTCTTTTAGAATTACCATACTTTTTACTCCTTAAATAAATTTCCATAATAATGGCAAGGAAACGAGTGCCCGGAGTGCCCACAACGAACACCCGAATCCCTGCCAAGGCCTAATTGATGACTAAGCTCTTTTTTTATTTTCTGCCGCTTCAACTACCTTACCAGAGCCTTTTCCTGCTCCTGATAGGCCCATAGGTAACGTCTGGGGAAAAGAAACGGGCCTATCGCTACCGATTTGCCTTGCAATACCCGCAACGGCCATAGCGTGTGTCTTTTCGTCTTTTCCCTGCAATGGTCGATATTGCCATAAAGGGCAGGTGATAATATCACAATGCTTAATCTCCGGCCCCTGCCAGGCCATACAATCCTGACACTTGCCATTGACCGCCGCCCGCATAGACTTTTTGGTAATGGCCTTGTCCCACACCCGGCGATACGCTCCGTTGTGCTTGTCGGGGATGCTGTTTCGCCATCGCCTTAACTGCTCGTAGTCGTCAACTTTCTTCATTACTTTCCTTTCGATGCTATGCCCCAAAAAACTATACGCAATTGCTCTATATCCAATTTGCCGAACTTGTTGGCCTTGTGAGCAACCATCTTCGGGGATACTCCCAATTCACGGGCCGCTTTTCTGATTGCCTGATCTGTGAATCTTGATTTATTCATATTCAGTGACCTTAAGAATTTATTTCGCTGGTCTGATGCTGCATTTTCCCGGATATTCTCAATCTATCAGCCTCGGTCATAGTCGGTTCTTGCTCAGCTTCTTCATCGAGTGAATTTACCGTTAATTGCTGGGCAATTTTCCGGGCCTCTGTCGCCTTCTTGTCACTCAACTGCTCCGCCTCTGCGTCAATACCAATCGCACCCTCCCGGAACATACCATGCCTTTTGCCCAATAACTCATCGCACCGGGCAGCCGTAGACCAGTCGCCCTTATCTCTCGCCATACGCCGGTCAAATTGGATGTTGCAAACGACCTCGCCTATACTCTCAGCGTTCTCGGCGTAAATTTCCTTGAGATAAACGTCAACCTGCTTTTTCTGTCTCAATGTGTTAGACCTCTGAGAAGCGTTTTTGTCCGGCCAACCCGCGACAACTATGCTCTTTGAGCCGCTACCGAAAGTTTCACTCTCCGGGCGGGCGTAAGCGTCACAAAATAAAATCTCCTGTGGGGTTAAGTCTCGTGGTTCTTTCATGGTAAATTCCTAAAAAAGTTTCAAATATTATAAAATATATTGCAGGTTATGTGTGTATCTAACAAGTCTGAAATGGTGTAGCATTGAGGGGAAGACTATATGTAAATTACTGGGGACGGCTTGGGGGGTTATCGCCTTTCCTACAGGCGTTTTTGGGCGTCTCTATGGTGTTTGTCCTGCTCTTTGCCTATGCTTTACAGACGCTTTGCCCCGGCTTTGCTACTACTTTACAGGCTCTTTGCCCATGCTTTGCCTGGCCTTTGCTACTGCTTGCCCATGTTGCATGGCAGGACTATCTATGTTGGCGCATTTGCGCCATCACGCTATGCCGGAACGTGCTGCCTGCTGCTGGCTGCTGGCTGGCTGCTGGATGGTACGGCCTGATGCTGCTGGCTCTGTGTCGCTGGCTTGTCCTATACGGTACGGCTGCTGGCTTGACGGTACGGCTTGACCGATGCGACAATCAATAACAAACCCGTTTTCTTTTTACCGGCCAACTGTTAAAAGTTAGAGAATGTTAAAAAAAACTTTGCCTGTTAAAACAGTGTTGTTGCTACCGTTAAGACCGTTATATGGTATATCTTCTATTTATATCAGTTTTTATCTAAAGATATTGCTTGACAAGAACCGATGCTTAATGTAGTATTTGAGCAGAATCATCGCTACTGTATCGATGGTCGAAAGTTGGCTCCGCGATAGGCAAATATCCGGAGCCGTGGTTAAAACCTTTATTGGAGATTTTAACATGGCAAGTCTAACAGACAAACCCAAAGAAGTAAAGTCAATCCTTGAAGTATTGGAATTCTGTAAGGAAATGTCCCTGCCAGCTCGTGTTGTTGGGAAATGGGTATGGATTAAATTTGAATCCAAACCTGATGCCGATACCAGACAATCCCTTAAAGACGCTGGCTTTCGGTGGTCAAGAAGACGAGGACAGTGGAGTCACGCTTGCGGCACTCCATCAAAGCCAGCACATTCTTATCGCCCCTGGGACAGGTATGAAACAACCTTGCTTGAAAACTACGTCAATGCGGGATTGGCGGTGACTGCATGAACCTGTACGAACAACATAGACCCAAAAGACTTGAAGACGTTTTAGGACAATCCAAAGCAGTAAAAACCATCCAAAGACTTCTATCGCTCGGTATAGGGGGCCGGGCGATATGGATTAGTGGAGCAAGCGGGACCGGCAAAACTACACTTGCCCGGATCGTCGCCGATAGTATCGCTGATGATTTTTACATTCAAGAATACGATTCGGCAGATATGCTAACAGTATCAGAGATAGACAAGCTGGCAAAGGATATGAGTTACTTTGCCCCCGGCAAGGGCGGCAGGGCTTATATCATCAATGAAGCTCACGGCCTACGCAAGGCGTCTATACGGCGATTGCTCGGCTTGTTAGAACATATACCAGCCCATGTAGTGATTATCTTCACAACTACCAAAGAGGGCGAATCAGGGCTGTTTGACGACAATATAGACGCAAGCCCATTGTTGTCTCGGTGTATTAAAATCGAGCTTACGAATCAGGGATTAGCCAGTGTATTTGCTATTCATTGTATGAAGATAGCCACTGCCAAGAACCTTAACGGAAAGCCCTTGCAAAGTTATATTAAACTGGCTGCAAAGTGTCATAACAACTGCCGGGCGATGTTACAGGAAATTGAATCCGGCTATATGATTGGAGACTAACTATGAAAACAGAAGCTGTAGGATATTGTAGAGTATCTTCATTAGGGCAAAAGTCCGGGACGGGATTAGACCGTCAAGAAGTGGCAATCCGGGATTATGCCAAAACCAACAACTATCGAATCTCGAAAGTCTATCTCGAAGCGTTTACGGGAACCGAATCCGATCGCCCTGTCTTTGAATCCATGTTAGCGGATATACTCGACAATGGCTGTCGGACGATTATCGTGGAATGTCTCGACCGGCTTGCAAGGGACTTGGCGATCCAACTACAACTAATTGCTCTACTGGCAAGCAAAAAAGTCACCTTACTCAATGCTATGACCGGGCAAGACGTTACGAATCCCACCGATGCTATGACAAAGGCCATGATTCAGATTCAGGGGACGTTTGCAGAACTTGATAAGAATCTGCTCATCAGGAAGCTACGGCGTGGCCGGGACGCCAAAAGAGAAAAAGCCGGCTCGTGTGAAGGCCGCAAGCCGTTTGGGTATTACGATGATGAAGTTGAAACACTCGACCGAATCCGGGCCTTACACCGCAAACCGCAAGGCAAACCACGCAGGGGCTATGCTGAGATAGCCAGAATCCTCAATACCGAAAAGCTGCCTACGAGAAGCGGTAAACCCTGGCTCGGCTCAACTGTGAGTCATATCGTTAAACGTCTCAACTGGCATAGTTAGACCAGCATCAGGGCCGGGGCGTCAAAAACCTCGGCCCTTTTTCTATAGTCTCATCCTCGATAGAGTCAAGACCTATTAAAATGTCAAAGAAAACCCTGTTATTCAGCTAAAAACGCTGATAAATCTCAAAAGTGTAACGATTCGTTACAGGCTTTACCTATTTTACCATTCCCTAAACTACTCATTTTACCTATTCCTTTTACAATCTCTTATTTTCTCTATACTTATTACTATGTCTTTTCATATCTGTCATAGCTCAATAATTAGTTATACTTCTCTTAAAATCTGTTACCTGTTACCATTTGTAACCATTTGTAACCGTCTTAAAGGTTAAGCCTACGAGACAGATTATATATACTTAACCATATCACTGGTTACAAACGGTTACAAAGTTACAGAATTTTCACTTAAACCTATTCCGAACCAATACTTATCCACTTTGTTGCCTTCCCTCAAAGGTTTTTGCTCACAACCTCTTTCCCGGAAATATTCATTGAAATTCTTACTGCTCATAGTCCATTTTATTTTTTCAGTTTCGGCCCATTCTTTATATACCTGTTTTAGAGCGGAAACTTTTGTTGTAAGTCTTTGTCCGTAAAGGCATTTAGCCTCAATAAAGTCATTTAGCGGGTCTGATTCTGCTTGATATTCATTTCCTGCCATCTTTACGGAGTTGGGTTTTTCTATCTTTCGGGTCTTTTGCCAGTTCAAACAGCCTTTGATTAGCCAATTTAGTATTCCGGGATATTCCTGTCTAAGTTTAACGGCAAGGTCGCAATCTCTTTCTTCCCCGACGAATTGGTGGTTCCATTTTAGTAAGTGTACTCTGTCCCATATTGCATCTGCCGTCTCTATGATAACAGGCAAGTTTTGCGTCATTAAGATTAGTTTATGGGTGATTTTGAAGTCGGAGAAGTCCTGCCTCATATATCTGCCGGTCAATTCTGTATCGCCTGTCATACGCTTAACAAGTGAAGTTCTCAACCTCATATTGCTTTTGGATTCATCAACCAGTACAAGTCTGCGCCCTTTGAGTTTCATTATGTCTGTCGGGTGTTGAGAAAACTTTTTCTCTGTTAGCAGGTCTTCGCTTCCCAAAGTGGCATAATCACCCATAATTTCTTTGAGTGCATCCAGGCATTTAGATTTTCCGTTGAATCCGTGACCGTGAAAGATAGGAAATAACCGGGCCGATATATCGCCGGTCAAACAATAGCCAAGAATAGTTTGCAGATATTTGACCTTCTCGGCATCGCCTTCCATCCATTCGTCTACGCATTTATCCCATGTCGGGCAGGTCGCATTTTCATCGAATTTGCATCCGCCTATTTGCGTTAAATTTTGCTCTGGCTGCTGTTTTGTGACGTTGCCGGTTTTCAGGTCGATTAACCAATCCTGCGAATTAAACTGCATAGGGTCGACATCAAAGAATTTACTGTAGGTCGATATTGGTTTCTCTGACCGTGCCATATTTTCCATAGCTTTAAGTCGGGCCTCTGCCTCGCTCTTAAAGGCCCATTTCGCCGCCTGTTCCCGTTCATGTTTTGTTTCTCTTGTTTTGGTTTCGTCATATATTTTCAAGGAGGTAACTTTTGCAAGTTCTTCAAGTTTCTCCCTGCCTGATTCTTTGTTCCATCTATGATCGTCAAAAAACAACCATTGCCCGGTGTCCCAAAGGTAACGGAGTTTATCACCATGAAAGAATACGAGTCTCTTTCCGTTTCCAATATCGGTGTCGTTATATAAATTCGATTCCGTCCTGATTATGCCCATGTCTTCTATTTCTCTGTCTACTTTATCCATGCTTGTTTTCTCTTAGCGTTTTTTTGCCGCCGTTATCGCTTTGGCGTTTTCTTTTTCGTACTCGTCTTTGTCGGCTGTCGTGTAATAATCCTCGAAGTTAGTTGTATTTTCGATATTCTCAATAGCTCCATCCGAGTTAATCATGCCGATTACGGCCGTGTATATGCCCTCAACTTGCCGGACTGATATATCTGTTTCTTGAACCAAAGCCCAACATACTAAGGGGTCAAAACTTAAAAGGCCGTCTTCCATTTTGTATGATCCCCACCAATCAACTGCTGGCATTATCTGTAAAATTTTTATTTTACTCATAGCGTGTTTACCTTTCATCTAAGCGGTAGTCCTCCAGTAGCAAATAGCCACATCTGGTCTTGCGTTTCTTCTGTATTGGCCGTTGGCCTGTGAGGAACCCGCAGGGGGGCTGAGAGCCTTTCAGTCCCCCGGTGTCTTGGCGGATTCCTCTGGCCGTGGTGATAGTCGGCTATGGCTTTGGATAGCTTCTCTCGATATTTCGGTTGGTCAATGAGTAACATCACATACCTCATGTACTGCATACTCGCCCTGATTGACCTGTATTGCGGTCTTTGTCCTGTTTGGCCTGTTTTCTTGTTGATTTCTTGTTGTTTCAGCTAACATTTGACACCTTTTTCAGTTCTCCTGATATTAAGTGTTGGTCAGCGTGTCCAACGCTTAAAGATTGCTGTTGTAGCCTTACTCTTTTGTTATGGCCCTCTCTGCAAGAATTTACGTTTTCTCGTTGATATACAAGTGTGGGCAACGCTGTTTCAATCTCTACAAGCCCGCTTGCCTGTAGTTTTTTGGCCGCCCTAATTGTCGCCCAGT
>SDBT01010969.1_pt1 | contig 14610 bp, 11 predicted proteins | sample 2277101 | NCBI WGS metagenome assembly SDBT01 (sample SAMN10404973, study PRJNA504765) | marine sediment metagenome | isolation source: marine sediment core GS10_PC15, 103 cmbsf | place: Arctic Ocean: Southern Knipovich Ridge | collected 2010
GGTAGAAGCCAGGAAATCCAGCGCCTTATTGGGCGCTCGCTGCGGGCAGTAACCGACCTCACTGCACTAGGGGAGAGAACCTTAATCGTAGATTGTGATGTATTACAGGCAGATGGCGGCACCAGAACTGCTGCCATTACCGGCTCTTATGTAGCCCTACATCAAGCAATGCAAACCCTAGCCAATATGGGTGTAATATCATCTATACCGCTAAAGAGTGCGGTAGCAGCTACCAGCGTTGGCATCGTGCACAGCTATCGGCTATTAGACCTGTGCTACGATGAAGACTACAGAGCTGAGGTTGACTTTAATGTAGTAATGACCAGTAAGGGTGAATTTGTTGAGGTTCAAGGCACGGCTGAAGGTAAACCCTTCTCCAAGGAGACCATTAATTCCATCCTCTCTCTAGCCGAAAATGGCATCAAACAACTGTTTCAAATCCAACAGGCTGCCCTGGAGACACCAAAGGCAAGATAAGTATCCCGGGATGCGCCTACCCGCTACTGAAGATAATCAACTTGTAAGGATTTTATGGGAAAAAAGGCTTTTATAGCTTTATTTGTTGTTGTCTTTACCGCCATGCTGGGCATGGGCATCATATCTCCCCTTATGCCCCTCTATGCAGAGAGCATGGGTGCTTCTGGCCTGGGGCTGGGCATTATGTATTCAGGATTTGCTCTGTCGCGGACGATATTCATGCCAATCATGGGTAAACTTTCCGACCGCAGAGGTCGAAAGATATTTATCGGCCTGGGTCTACTTGCTTACACCATCATATCCCTCTCTTACGCCTGGGCCTCTAATATGTATGCGCTAACTTCCGTCCGATTTCTCCACGGAATAGCCTCGGCTATGACTATACCTATAGCTCAAGCCTATATTGGCGACCTCATCCCCAAGGGGAAAGAGGGTACCTATATGAACCTTTTCTCCATGTCAATGTTCCTCGGGATGGGGTCGGGACCATTCCTGGGAGGATTTCTAGCCGATACCTTTTATCTGAATGCCGGCTTCTATGCTATGGCTGGGCTCACCGCCCTGGCTCTCATCCTGCTTCTTCTCCTCGTTCCTACCGCTGAATCGCCTTCTGAACGGAGTAAAAGAACTCCCAGCGCCCCATTAAGGACAATAATACGAGATAATAGGGTCAAAGCAATAAGCCTTTCCCTGGCTAGCCGAGCTTTCTACAGGCAGGGTATCTCCGCCTTCTTACCGATACTAGCAGTTTCTACTATGGGGATGAGTATAGCCGGCATAGGATTCATTCTTTCTATTTTTATGTTGACCGGTGGATTTATCCAAGGACTATTGGGGCCTCTGACTGACCGGCTTAACAAAAAGAGACTAATAATAATTGGCAGCATTACTGCTCCTATTTTTGTCTTTTTTATCCCCTACATGCCTGCCGGTGGAATGTTGCTCGCCATGTTATTGCCAACGGCATTATTCGGTGCCGTTGCCAGAGCAGCGGTAATGGCTCTCAACGTAGAATTGGGAAATAAGTATAACGGGATGGGCTCAGTGATGGGCATTTCTAGAAGTGTAATGAGTATGGGAATGGTAATCGGTCCTCTGGTGTTTGGCTATACTATGGACCACTTTAGTATTAACTCAGTGTTTCAAGTTGGAGCTATTGTGGGAATCCTGCTCAATCTCCCCGTAATTTACTTACTCTACAAATAGCCTAGCTATTGATTTCAGCCCAGACACTCAAGGTCTCACCTGCCCACTGCCGAAGATAATCCACTTATAACTTGTTAGTTCTTTTAATCCTATGGGACCCCGAGCATGCATCTTCTGAGTGCTGATGGCTACCTCGGCTCCCAGACCAAATTGCCCACCATCGGTGAAACGTGTGCTGGCATTAACATAGACACAGGCAGCATCCACTTCATTAAGGAAGCGCATGGCGGCGCTATAATCCTCAGTGACAATAGCCTCATCTGCCCCTGAGCCATAGCGCTCAATATGCTCCAGTGCCTCATCCAGAGAGTCCACCACCTTAACCGCTGCCACCAGTGACAGGAATTCTTTACCCCAATCTCCGTCCGTAGCCGGTACCAGCCTTAAGGAAGAGTTTGCTTTAAGAATGGAGAGAGCTCGTTCATCACAGTGCATCTCCACCCCAGCCTGTGCCCACTCGGCTGCTACCAGAGGAAGGTAGCGCTGAGCAATACCAGCGTGAACCAGCAGCGTGTCTAAGGCATTACATACTGTCGGTCGCTGCACCTTAGCATTAAGAGCGATAGCCACTGCCTTAGCCACATCGGCGCTCTTATCAACATAGGTATGGCAAACACCAATGCCACCGCTGATCACCGGCATAGCCGCATTCTCGTTGACAAACTTTATCAGCTCGGCTCCACCCCGGGGGATAATCAAGTCAATGGTATTGTTCATCTTAAGCAGGTGATTGACGAGGGCTCGGTCAGTACTCTCGATAAACTGCACTGCCCCATCGGGCATTCCGGCCTTGGTAGTCGCCTCCTGAACCACCTTGACTAAGGCACTATTGGAGCGAATTGCCTCCTTACCTCCCCTGAGGATAATGGCATTACCCGACTTCAGGCAAAGGACAGAGATGTCTATAGTAACATTGGGGCGACTTTCATAGATAGCCCCGATGACACCTAACGGAACCCGTTTTCTACCTATCAGCAAGCCATTAGGCAGGGTACGCATATCAAACATCTCTCCCACCGGGTCAGGAAGAGCCGCCACCGCCAGCACATCCTGCGCTATTGACTCAAGGCGGCTAGAGGATAGGAGCAAGCGGTCAAGCATAGCCGCATTCATCCCTGATGCCTCGGCTTCTTTATAGTCAATTTGGTTGGCTGCCAGAACTTCGTCCTTCTTAATTAGCAGGTCATTAGCAACATTATGTAAAGCTTGATTCTTGACCTCAGTAGAGAGGTAAGCCATCCGCCGAGAGGCTGCCTTAACTGCCCTCCCCTTCTCTTCCAGTGCCTCAACTGCTGATTTCATATCTCAAACTCCTTAGGTTTTCTATTTGTAGCCCTACTCCCACATCCCCTGACCACTGCTGCTATAGCGTCTGCTTACACCGTATTTTCTCTGTATTTCCTGGCTAATTCCGGGTCATACGCAGCCTTTCTGACATAGCACCGCTTCATCGGGCATAACTTACAGTCTACAAACTCGGTTTCACTTGGGTAGCATATTCCAGATGAAGATTTCGTCGGAACCATTACGTAGCTTTTGGTCAGTTCAACTCCAATCAATTCCTTAACGTCACCGAAAATTGAAAACAGCTCTTTTTGCTGGGTTAGTGGCCAGAACTCCAAATCCCCTGGATTCATGTATGATAACTTACCAAGTCCATAACATTCTATCAGGTAATCATTAAGATATTTTTTTGCCAAGCCTAAAGCGGCAAGCTTGATAGTATCCCAGCAAAACGCCCTCATCATATCATCGCGGGGGAAAACTATTTCATCCAGTTCCCGGCCACAGGTGGTAATGTACGGGAAAACCCTTTCTACTTCTTCCAAATTAATTCTGATAAGTCGGCCGGTAAACTTTGTACCATCAATATCTACTGTATCCCCATTTCTACTGCCAACGCGGGAGACCTCGTAGACGGCTTTGGGTTTAGCAATAGGTTGAGCCCTCTCAATTAATTCTTCAACTATCGCCTCAATATTTCTATTTCTGTTGTGTAGCTGTAACAATTTCAGCACTTCTTCAGACTCTAGCTTGACTGGAATATTATCCAATACTTCCATAGTATCAATTCACCTCCATAACACTAATTCACTTAGCAAGGGAGAAAGCACTTTTTAGAAAAACAAAGCCCTCCGCTGAGAGGTTGCCTTAGCTGCCCTACCCTTCTCTTTTAATTCTTTAACTACAGATTTATGATGGTAACCCCATCCCCTTCCGATTAATATATACTTCTCCCTTTAATAAAGGGAGATAGTGAGGGATTTAATCTCTTAGAATCCCCCTTAGTCCCCCTTTGTCAAAGGCACTAATATAGTTGACTCAGTGCCAAAAAGGGGGATATAATTGGGAAACTACGTAAAAGAATCACTGGCACTATCATTCCCTTGTGATATTTTACCAGAAAACCAGGTTGTAATGATATTCACAGTATATCTTGATGAAAGCGGAACGCACCAGGCATCTAGAGATGTTGTGCTTGCGGGATATGTTGCAACAAATGAGCAGTGGGCTTCTTTTGAGACAAATTGGAAAAAAGCATTAGCCGAGTTTGAAATACCATTCTTTCATATGTCTGATTTTGCAGCAAAGAAAAGTTATTACAGCGAATGGACTGAGGTCGAGAGGGAAACGAGATATGAAAGACTCATCGGAATAATCAATGCAAATACCACCAGCTCCATCGGAATTATCATATCACGCATTGACTACGCAGTCGCAATGGGCGCAATAGCGCCGACACAGCTATCTGGGATTTATGGTTATATTTTCCAAAATTTAATACTAATAGTACGTCTGGTACTGCTACGCCAAGGATATATTGACCCGCAAATCGCATACGTCCTAGATAGGCGAAGACATAGTGGCGCCATAATAGCCCTGACGGACAAAATGACTGCTGTTCTCGATGCACTTGCACGAGAGCACGGCAATGAATTAAACCCTCTCGCTTACCTGTCGGCAAAAACCGAGGATAAAAGGCGGTTTGTTCCTTTGCAAGCAGCGGATATATTAGCCTATCAATTATATCGGGGTGGAGCCAATTATCATCGCCAGTTCAAAGATAAACGAATATCCAAGCATCTGAACATGCTTAAGACAAAAGACTCCTACTGGGAACGCTGGGCTGAATCGGAAATCAGATATTCAATGAGTACATCCAGAGACATCCGAATGAATTTACTTAGGGGGCAGGCTTAGATGAATCGGGTTTCGGTGTCCTCACAACCTTCTTTACCATCTGTTCAAAACGCTGGACACATATTTCTTCTACTTTATTACCCATCCTGTGAACAGTCCCCCCCTAATCTATAATACCACCAGATTATTGCGGTGCACTACTTCGGAACCGTAGTCGTAGCCAAGGAGAATGGCAATCTTATCTGAATGAGCGCCTTTAATAGTGCCAATATCAGCCGAGCTATAGTTGCTTATACCGCAGCCGAGGATAGACCCCTTATGGTCGTAGATAGTTACTACATCACCCCGCTGAAACTCGCCGTCAACTTTCTTAATCCCGGTGGCCAGCAGGCTTCGCTTCTGCTTCCTCAGCGCCCGGGCTGCACCGGAATCTACTATCAGCCCACCCCTGGTAGAAAGACCGCTGACCATCCAGCGCTTACGGCTCTCAAGCTTATCGGTAAGTGGCCAAAAACAGGTGCCAATAGCCTCATCAGCCGCTAGCCTTACAATAACATCCGTTTCCCTGCCATCGGCGATAATTACGGTTATTCCGGAGGCAGTAGCCAGCCTGGCTGCCTCTATTTTGGTCATCATACCACCGATACCAAGACTGCTAGCCGAATCAGTGGCTAATTGCTCAATCCTTGAATCTATCCTCTCCACCCGGGGAATAAGCTGGGCATCAGGGTCACGGCGCGGGTCAGCAGTATATAGTCCAGCAGTATCAGTAAGCAGTAATAGCAGGTCAGCATCAACCAGATTAGCTACCATCGCTGACAGGTTATCGTTATCACCGAATTTAGCCTCCTGAAGCTCATCCACCGCCACCACATCATTCTCATTAACAATGCACAATACCCGAAGCTCCATCAAAGCCAGAAGAGTATTGCGGGCATTCAGATAACCAGCGCGGTCGGCAAGGTCAGCCTTGGTAAGCAAAGCCTGAGCCACCGTAATATTATGTCGGCCAAACAGTTGCTCATAAGTCAGCATCAGGCGACTCTGCCCCACTGAAGAGAATACCTGCTTAAAAGGAATACCTCTAAGCCCCTTGTTTAGCCGCAGTTTATATCTGCCAGCGGTTATAGCTCCAGAAGAGACTACAAGCAGTTCCAGACCCCGCCGGTGAAGCTGCGCCACCTGAGCCACTAAGCTTGACATTATGTTCTCATCCAGGTGGTCGCTACCGCCAGTGAGTAGACTGGTGCCAAGCTTAACCACTATACGGTGATAGACCGGAGCTGGCGAGTTAGATTTTTTATCCCAGATTTTCCCCATTTGTCGCCATTATAGCAAGCTAAGGATAACTGGACAAGCAAGCCTTTCACTTCTCTAATACTTTATCCTGTGCTACAATTTCGTTAGAGGGCTAGGCCGTTTCGGCTAGCCCTAGAGGTGTTTGGAGAAGATACGTTTGAATCTAACTCAACTATTACATCTTATTGAGCAGATGCCCGCCTATCACCAGCTTGTAGACGAGCTAAAACAGCAAAATGGTAACCCAAGGGTTGTCGTGTTAGATGCCGCCAAGCCCTATCTCATAGCTGCTCTATACCAAAACCTGAAATTACCTATGCTGGTAGTTACCGCCCAACCTGAAAACAGCAAAAAACTACACGAACAACTTTTAACCTGGTGTAACGCCGACCAAGTAAAACTCTTTCCCGAGCCCGATGCCCTGCCCTACCAGCGTATTGCCTCAGACACTTCAACCGAGGTAGAAAGACTCCAGGTACTATCTGCTTTAGCTAATAGTGAACCGCCTTCAAGTGCTCCTTTGATTGTTACCTCAGCCCCGGCATTTATGCAGAAGACAACGCCTTATACTGATTTTACTTCTACCTGCCACACCATAAAACTGGGGATGGATGTTGAGCCCTTTAAGCTGTTGGGTCAATGGGAAGCTATGGGCTACAGGATGGAAAACATAGTGGAGGTGCCCGGCACTATAAGTCACCGTGGTGGCATCATTGATATCTATCCTACCACCAGCGAGCTGCCGGCCAGACTTGAGTTCTTTGGCAACACCATAGACAGTATCCGACTCTTCGACCCGGCAAACCAGCGCTCGCTAAGGGCAGTGTCATCAATAGCTATTAATCCAGCCACCGAGCTGCTGACTCCCTTATTAAACAGCCAGCTAGAGCTAGAGTCAATCGCTAGTAGTATTGACCTGACTGGCTGCAGCCCCGAGGCAAGGCAGCAGTTCCAACAAGAACTAGCTATGCTGCTCGATAAACAGAGGCCAGACAACATACAGTTTTACGCCCCGCTGTTCAACAAAGACAGCATTCTAAATTACCTACCTCAAGATGCCCTGGTAATACTTGATGAACCAATGAACATTGAACTAACCATAGAAGACCTGGATACCAAAGCCAACGAGCTGCGCGCTGAGAAGATAGAGCGGGGAGAGTTGCCTCACAATTTTCCCAGGCCGTATTTCACCTGGAAAGAGCTAGAGCCAAAAATAAGAGAAAGGCAGTCTCTGGCACTCACTGCCTGGGATATTACTGATGCTAACCAAACCTATCAGCTAAATTTTACTCCCACCCCTAGCTATGCTGGACAAATACCGGTATTCATCAAGAAGGCTAAGCAGCTCCTAAACCAAAAACACCGACTCATCCTTATCAGCCATCAGGCAAGTCGATTATCAGAGCTACTTGACGAAGAGGATATTATCGCTCCACCCCTCACTGAAATCACACAAATACCCCCACCCGGCTCACTAACCCTGGTTCAAGGTTCACTGACCGAGGGCTGGGTTATGAATAATGATACCCACCTGTTCACTGATGCTGAAATCTTCGGTTTCATTAAGCAACGGCGGTTGGTAAAGAAGCGTCCTGTGCCACGCCACAAGCTGTTTATTGATATGACCCCGGGCGATTATGTAGTGCATATTGAGCACGGCATTGCCAAGTTTACCGGTGTTACTACCATGAGCACCGATAATACCGAAAAAGAGTACCTCGTCCTGCAATATGCTAATGGTGACAAACTCTATATCCCCACCGACCAGATAGACCGTGTCAACCGCTACATAGGTGCCGGTGACCGACCACCAGTGTTGAGCCGACTGGGCACTCAGGAATGGACGCGAACCAAGCAGAGAGCCAAAGAATCAGTAGAAAGCATTGCCCGGGAGCTATTAGCTCTTTATGCTGCCCGAGAGGTCGTGCCCGGCTTTGCCTCCTCTCGCGACACAGTATGGCAGCAGGAGCTTGAGGCTGCCTTCCCCTATGTTGAGACCCCCGACCAGATAGAGGCTATAAAACAGGTAAAAGAGGATATGGAAAAAACCAAACCTATGGATAGGCTGGTCTGTGGGGATGTCGGCTACGGTAAGACAGAGGTGGCTATCCGAGCCACCTTCAAGGCAGTGATGGATGGTAAGCAGGTGGCAGTACTGGTGCCGACTACAGTGCTGGCTCAACAGCACTTCTCCACCTTCAGCCAGAGACTGGATGCCTTCCCGATAAGAATTGAGGTATTAAGTCGATTTCGGACACCAAAGGAACAGCAGGCTATCCTTGACGAATTGGCTAACGGCAGCGTAGATATCTGCATCGGAACCCACCGACTATTACAAAAGGATGTAGCCTTCAAAGATTTGGGGCTGTTAATTATTGATGAAGAACAGCGCTTTGGCGTAGCCCATAAGGAACACCTCAAGCAGATGAGGCAGGAGGTAGATGTGCTCACTCTCAGCGCTACCCCCATCCCCCGCACCCTCCATATGTCCCTGGTCGGGGTAAGAGATATGAGCACTATGGAAACCCCCCCCGAAGAACGGCTGCCAATCAAAACCTATGTTGCCGAATACAATGACCAGCTAATCAGGGAAGCCATACTTAGAGAGATGGAAAGAAATGGTCAGGTCTTCTTCGTCCACAATCGGGTTCAATCCATAGCCTTCATTGCCAGTAAGCTTCAGGCTCTGGTGCCTGAGGCTAAGATAGCCATCGGTCACGGTCAGATGCCCGAGGCAGAGCTGGAAGCAGTGATGACTGACTTTACCCAGGGTAAAAGCGACATTCTGGTATGCACCACTATTATTGAATCTGGACTGGATATGCCCAATGTTAATACGCTGATTGTTAATAAAGCCGATAAATTTGGGCTGACCCAACTGTATCAACTTCGCGGTCGGGTAGGCCGTGGCGCCAACCTCGCCTATGCCTATTTTATATTTGACAAGGGGACGCGCCTGACCCCGACGGCTGAGAAACGCCTGAGAACTATATTTGAAGCTACCGAGCTTGGCGCCGGCTATGGCATCGCTATGAAAGACCTGGAGATCAGGGGGGCCGGCACCCTGCTTGGAATGAGGCAAAGCGGGTATATAAGCGCCGTTGGCTTCAGCCTTTACACCCGGCTGCTGGCTGACGCTGTAGAGGAGCAAAAAGCCAAACAGGCGGGGATATCTACGGAAAAGATAAAGTCATCACGCCTGCCAGCGCCAACCATAGACCTGCCCTTAGCCGCCTATATACCCGAAGAATATGTAGCCGACCTTGATACCCGGCTAAGCCTCTACCAGAACCTGGTGAAGCTGGAAAAGATTGAGCAGGTTGATGATATGACTCACGAATTTAGCGACAGGTTCGGCTCACCGCCCGTGGAGGTAAAAAACCTGCTCTACACCATCAAGATTAAGGTTCTGGCGGCTAAGGCTGGCATTGAATCCATCTCCACCGAGCAGGGTCAGATTATACTCAGGCTATTTGACGGCATGCAGTTTGATAAGCAGAAACTGGAGCCCTTCTTAAAAGATGGCATACAGCTCGGCTTGAGTCAGCTCCGCCTCAACCCCAAACGGCTGGGGAAAGAGTGGCAGCAGGTGCTGGAAGAGGTGTTAGAGAAAATAAGGTGATATGATATGAGTAGAATGCTGCAAAGGAAGTGTTATTATGTGGATTTCAAGAGTAACCTTAACTAATGTGAGAAGCTTTGAAAAAGCAGAAGTTGCGTTCTCAAAAGGAATAAATGTTCTTGTGGGTGCGAATAATGCAGGAAAATCTACCATTATACATGCGGTAGGTTCTATTCAAGGTGGTAAGCTATTAAGTGGCAACGATAGAAGGATACGCACTCAAGATAGTAAAGTCGAGTTGATTCTGCAGGGTGATATAAAAAAGTACTTCGCTCCAGTTGGTAATGCATACCAATACATTCTAAAAAGTAATCAACAAACATTGAATGGCAGTTCGGTAAATGCAATAACAGCAATCGAGCCGAATAATCTTATTTACCCGTATTTATCTAAAAGAAAAACTGCTAGTTATAATGAACAGGTAAGTGAGGGATATGTAAATGCTGTACAAGGTAATTTTCAACATTTATACGCAAAAGTAGACAGGATATCAAATCCCGAATTCCTTCCTGCGTATGATTCATACATAAGGGCTTGCGATGATATTCTAGGCTTTAGAATTACCACTGTTGCATCACCAAATGGAAAGAAAGCGGCGTACATAATAAGGAACATGGAAAATATACCCTTGGAGGTTATGGGTGAAGGAGTGGCGAATATTGTAGGACTGTTAGTGGACTTGTGTGTAGCTGAAGACAAACTATTCCTAATAGAAGAACCCGAGAATGATATTCACCCAAGAGCATTGAAAGGTTTATTGTTCTTAATTAAAGAAAAATCAGAAACGAATCAATTTATCATAACAACTCATTCTCACATAGTAACGAAATATTTGGGCAGTAATCCAAATAGCAAAGTATTTGAGGTTAAGATTAGTTTTAAGAATAGAATTCCAAGCTCCAGAATCCAGGAAGTGGCTCCTGATGCAGAGGCTAGAAGAGATTTACTAGAGAATCTAGGTTATGAATTGATGGATGTTGATATGTGGGCGAGTTGGTTAATACTGGAGGAATCATCCGCGGAGAAGATAATTAGAGAGTATTTGATTCCTTGGTTTCTGCCGAAACTAGTAGGTAAATTGAGGACATTTTCTGCAAGGACAATAAGCGAATTAGAAATAAAGTTTAATGATTTAAACAATCTATTTGTGTTTCTAAATATGGAGCCAATCTACAAAAATAAGGCTTGGGTTATCGTTGACTTTGGGGATAAAGAAAGAGAAGTAATTGACAAATTAAGGGAAATGTATACATCTAGTGGATGGAACGAGGACAACTTTTCACAATTCAAAGAACACGATTTTGAAAAATACTACCCTGAAGTATTTCAAGAGAAGGTTAATGAGATATTGCAGATAGAGAACAGTACGGAGAAATTTAAAAAGAAGAAGGAATTGCGTGGAGAAGTCGAGAAATGGATAGAAAGTGATAGTGGTAAAGCAAGACAAGAATTCGAAATTTCAGCAAAAGAAGTTATTAATAGATTAAAAGATATCGAAGTGGAATTATTGCCTACTTAAGTATAATGCTTGTAGGCCTTGATTATATTATACCATAACCTGTATCGGGCACTCCAAGAGAGACCTCTCTCCCCCTCTTTTTAATATCCTTCCCCGCACAGATTGACTACTCACCTGGATACAGAGCTAATCTGTCTATAAAAACCCCGTGACACCAGCACGAGCAGCTCGCTGAACCGCCCTTCTGCTCTCTTCCTGGTCATATTATCGGTGTGTGCTTTAATGAACTTATCAAAGTCATCGGTCTCTATCTCGTATGTAGCAAAGAACTTAGCGTCTCCCGCTGAGGGCTCGGTATTCTCGTACCGGGTCGCCCTGATAAAACCGGGGGTCTCCAGCACATCGGGAAGATGAGTCTTGTCGTACCACTCGTTGAACTCGGCCTCCCGTGCCCCATCAGCGCAATTGGTCTCCACCACAAAAAGCCATTTCGCCATATCGCATATCCCTCCTTTCAACAGACAATACTACCACGGAGCCGCCCCTGATGCCAGCAGTTTAAGAAGGGCGGAGCCCCTCTTTTTTAATATCCTTCCCCTTTTCCTTAAAAGGAGAGGTGCTGGAGAAGATAATATGCTATAATAAGCTGGAGGGAGGAACTGATGAAGCAGACAGAACTATTAGCTACTACTCGAGAGACTCTGGGGAAAAAGGTCAGGTTTCTGCGCCGCCAGGGGATTACCCCGACGCACCTATTTGGTCACAATGTCGAGTCAGTAGCCCTGCAATGTGATACTGCCCAGCTTAAGCGTGTCCTGGCTCAGACAGGGCGGACCAGGCTTATCAGTCTCAAGGTTGATGAAGCAAAAAAGCCGAGGAATATTGTGATTCGCGAGGTTCAGCGAGAACCAGCCACAAGAGAGTTACTTCATGTAGATTTCTATCAGGTGAGTATGACAGAGAAAATAAAGGTGGAGGTTCCTATCGTTTCGATTGGAGAAGCACCAGCCTTAAAATCAAAGGAGAATTTTCTGCTACAGGAACTGAACAGTCTATCTGTTGAGTGTCTCCCTGGCGAAATTCCTAACCGGGTAGACATAGACTTAACTTCCCTAACCGGGGTAGGGCGAGCGATTCATGTAAAAGATATTATGCTAGACAAAGAGGGTACTATCCTAAACAACCCGGAACAGTTGGTGGTGAAGATTAGCGCTCGGCGTATAGAGGAACTGGTAGAGGAAGTGGTTGAAGCTCCTGTAGAAGCCCAATTGCCAGAAGAAAAGGAGCCAACAACGGAAAGTTCCTCGGCCGGTTAAAGAACACTTTCTCAGACACAAGGAGCCTGGATTCTCAAGTAATATATCTACAATCGAAAGAGGGGTCAAAGCCCCTCTTTCTTTATATCCTTCCCCACTGGGGTAAAGCACTAAAGAGGATAAGGTGATATAATCTGATTCAAATACTGCTGGGGGAGGTTTAAAATGGATTGGACACCGGTAACAGATTGGCTTTTGCAGCACGGCATAAGGATTCTAATCATCCTCGTACTGGCTCTAATCGTCTATTTTCTCATAAGGAGGATAGTGCCTCGGACAGTTAAGCCGATGCTAGTTAAAACAATGAAGGGGCTACCCGAAGTGTCAATTGAGAAACGGGCAACTACTCTGACCCGGGTCTTTATTGCCACCGGTGGCGTGGTAATTATCGTCATCGCTACATTCCTGATTCTGACCGAGGTAGGCATTAACATTACTGCACTAATAGCTGGATTTGGTATAGCTGGTATTGCTGTGGGCTTTGGCGCTCAGCACCTGGTGAAAGACTTAATCGCTGGCTTCTTTATCCTGATTGAGAACCAATATAATGTAGGTGATGTAATCCGGGTGGCGGGTGTAGCCGGCGGGGTGGAAGCAGTTAACCTCAGGCGGACTATGCTCAGGGACTTAGATGGTATCCTTCATGTTGTTCCCAACGGCGAAATCAGCGTAGCCAGCAACTTTACCAAGATGTGGTCCAGGGCACACCTGAATATCAGCGTAGCCTATAAAGAAGACCTTGACCAGGTAATGGCGATAATCAGAACAACCTGGGAAGAAATAGCTAATGACCCTGATTGGGGGGAATTCCTAATTTCAAAGACACCCTGGCTTCTCCGAGTAGATGCATTTGGGGATTCTGGGATTGTGATTAAGGTAGTAGGTGAAACACAACCTATCAAGCAATGGGATGTGATGGGTGAGCTCAGACGAAGAATTAAGAAGGTGTTTGACGAGCAAGGAATAGAGATTCCCTGGCCTCACACCAAGGTCTATTTCGGCAACTCACCGGAACAGGCAGAAACAGAAAAGTGAGTAACCTCATGGCTATGGATAAGGAGAATACAAATATGTTGCTTTACCACAGGGTTGGCTGAGGAGGCTTCCCTTTATCATAAGGCAGACCGAGGTGCTGATATGCCAGTTGAGTAGCTAATCGGCCACGAGGGGTCCGCTCCAGAAAGCCTAGTTGCAGGAGGTAAGGCTCATAAACATCCATAATAGTATCTGCTTCCTCACTAATGGAAGCAGCAATAGTCTCCAATCCCACCGGACCACCATTAAACTTATCAATGATAGTATGTAGCACCTTGTGGTCTATCTCATCCAAGCCTATGGGGTCGACTTCAAGCTTGGATAGTGCCTCAACTGCCACCGATTGAGTGGTTATTCCATCTGCCATCACCTGAGCATAGTCTCTGACTCGCTTGAGCAAGCGGTTAGCCACGCGAGGTGTACCTCTAGCCCGACGAGCTATCTCCTTTAGCCCTCCGGCTTCGGCTTTTACCTGAAGAATGCGGGCTGAGCGTTTAAGGATGGTTTCTATAGATGCCTGGTCGTAGAAATCAAGGCGATAGACAGCGCCAAACCGGTCCCGGAGGGGTGGGCTCAGCAGAGCAAAGCGGGTAGTGGCACCAATCAAGGTAAAGGCAGGCAAGTTTAGTCTCAAGCTTTTGGCACCTGGCCCCTTGCCTATGATAAGGTCTAGAGCAAAGTCTTCCATAGCCGGGTATAACACCTCTTCCACTGTCCGATTGAGGCGGTGGATTTCATCGATAAAGAGTATATCCTGACTATGGAGGTTGGTTAAGATAGCCGCCAAGTCTCCAGTGCGCTCTACTGCCGGACCCGAGGTAATCTTTATACTAACCCCCATCTCAGCAGCTATGATATAAGCTAGAGTGGTCTTGCCTAGACCAGGTGGGCCATAGAGCAGTATGTGGTCCAGTGCCTCACCCCTGCCTTTGGCAGCGGTGATAGCTATGCTCAAGTTGTCCTTAATCTTGGCCTGCCCGATGAAGCCATCAAAGCGCCGGGGTCGGAGGCTAGTATCAAGTGGTACATCCTCAACGCCGGGTTTACCTGATATA
>SDBT01010970.1_pt1 | contig 14608 bp, 21 predicted proteins | sample 2277101 | NCBI WGS metagenome assembly SDBT01 (sample SAMN10404973, study PRJNA504765) | marine sediment metagenome | isolation source: marine sediment core GS10_PC15, 103 cmbsf | place: Arctic Ocean: Southern Knipovich Ridge | collected 2010
ATTTAGGGGAGTTGCAAGAAATTTTTTCGGTCGCCGGAATTATTTCCGGAAATAATTATTTTGAGGATCGGGACGCTCTTATTCAGGCGCTAAAAAGTCCAGGGATTGGTGAGTTAGTGCATCCGTTTTTCGGAACCGTAAAAGTCGTTGCAAAGCCATATAGTTTAAACGAAAACCTAACGACATTAGGGATGGCAGAATTCGGCATGGTTTTTGAGAGGTCGGACGAATCTGTATTTCCTGCGGAATCAACTGACAATACATCTTTAATAAATCAGCAAACTAGCTTATTAGCATCGCTCGTTGGGCAGGATATTGCTGATATATTTAGTGTGCGAAAACAATTTCCGGCAAATTTCTTAAGTGCGCAGCAAATACTAGGCGGCGTATCCCAAGCCATGGGAATAAATGCGGATAATATACTCAAGGTTGCAGATGAAATAAGTTCATTTAGCGGGTTTTTGCTTGGGTTTACCCAAAATATAAATAAAAATATAAACGATCCGATAGCTCTTGGCACTGAATTCAGTATATTGTTTAGATCATTCAGCACTATAGGGCGTAATGCGCGCGATCAATTTGACTTGCTTGCTACATTATTTAATTTCGGCGAAGGCGAGACACCAACCCCAGCAACTACCGTGCAGCGCATTGAGCGTGAAACTAATAGGCTTATAATCAATAGCGCAATGAATATTAATGCACTTGCCTATTCGTACAATACCGTTCCACAGCTAGTGTTAACTACCGAGGCTGAAATAAAAGAAATAGAAGCTACACTCGATGTGCAATTTGATTTTATTATTGCCACAAATAACGTTCCTGATGAAACTATCCAGGCGCTTAAGGATTTACGTGTTCAAGTGATTCAATTTTTAGAGCGCGCCATTGTTAACGCATTTAGGGTTTCAACTATTCAAACGCCTGAATTGCCAATGACAATTTTATCCTTCCAATATTATGGAAATGTCGATAATACCAAAGCGTTAATTGCTTTAAATGACACAATTGACTCTTCATTTGTTAGCGGTTCAGTAGAGGTATTGGTATTATGATAACGCTAGAGGCTTCAGGCATTCCTTACGAGGGTTTTACTGAAGTAAAAATATTCAGAAGTATTGAAACCATAAGTGGAAGTTTTCAGTTTTCCGCAACGTCTAGCAGCATCCAAGTGTTTCCTATTAAAGCGGGCGAGCCATGCAAAGCATTTATTGGCGGTACGCAGGTTATTAACGGGTTTGTTGATAGCGTTTCTGTTGAATACGATTCCGGTTCCCACAGGATAACTATTGCAGGGCGTGACAAAACCGCAGACGTCATTGATAGCACAATTGTGGCTGTAAAAGAATTTAGTGGCCTCGGCCTTGTGCAAATAATAGAAAAAGTTTTAGCAGATAATGGACTTCCAGATATCCAGGTGATCAATGAAGCCGGCGTCGATCCAGCGCCCTTTCCAGAAGGCGACCCGTCAAGCTCACCCGTTAGCCAAACGGTATTTGATTTTATAGAAATGTACGCAAGAAAAAGGCAGGTGCTCCTTACAGGCGATGGCGATGGCAATATTGTATTGGCCCGCTCCTCAACTGAAACGGCGTCTGTTACACTAGAAAATATAGTAGGTGGCGAATTTAATAATATAAAATCAGCCATTGTAAGTTATGATTTTACACAAAGATTTTCTAAATACACATTGCAATCCGGGCAAAATCCTGCGGGCAATCCATTTGGGGCCACTGTGTCTTTAGATAATGTTGCGGTTCAAAATGGGTTTGCCACTGATGCCAGCCGAGGAATGCGCGCGAGCAGAGTAACGGAAATAATTTCAGAAACTTCAGATACTAATGTAAATTTAACACAGCTTGCCACATGGACTAAAAATTTAGCACGCGCGCGCTCCACGGAATACGAATGCATTGTGCAGGGATACCATCAGGACGTAGATAATACTACGCTATGGAAGCCAAATATTTTAGTAAAAGTGAATGATGAATTTGCTGATATAAATGCAACACAACTGGTAAAATCAGTAGAATATAATTTATCTTTAGATGGCGGCTCGGCTACCGCAATTGTATTGGTTGATCCTGATTCCTATACTTTACAAACTCAAATAGATGCGGCAACGCAAAAGGCTAATAAAAAAGGCGATGAATTTACATTCGAGGGACTATGAACGTTTTTACTTTTATTAGAAATTTAATTAAGAGAGGCACTGTAACTAGGGAGACGGATGACTCTGGTCAATTTTCTGTCGCGCAAGTAAAATGGATATCTGAAAAAGTTGGTAATGTAGAGGTTGTTTATCCTTACGGCATGTCGGGGTATTCTCCGGTGGGCTCCTTGGCGTTAATGTTTAATGTAATGGGGCAAGAGTCAAATCGTGCGGCCATTATAAATAATCCAAATATTAGATTTAAGGATTTAAAACCAGGTGAGGTTGCGGTAGGAAATTTTCTTACCCGCAGTCGTGTAAAGTTTTTAGAAAATGGTGACATAGAAATAGTAGCAACGAACGATCAAAACATTACGGTTACTGGAGATAGCAATTTAACTGTAGGAGGCAATACTACTATAACAACAACTGGCAATACCACGATAAATACAACTGGCAATATGTCGTCTACTATTGGTGGCACATTAACCGCGAATGTAACCGGAAATACTAATATAACCTCGCCAGTGGTTACAATAACTGGCGCGCTAAATGTAACAGGTGAAATTACGGCGTTTTCTGGACTTGGTAGTGAAATTACTTTCACTGATATTGTAAATAAATATAATGTCCACACACATAATGAAAATGACAATGCTCCGGCGCCAACTAATGCGCCAAACAACACATTACCATAGGGGGAATCATGGCAGTAGACATAAAACTAACACAAGATGCGACCACAGGTGAATTTGATGTTTCATTCGAAAATGGTGATTTTGCATTGGTAGATAGTTTTGATACATCGCTAACTGTGTCGCTATTTGCGGACGCGCGCGCTGATGCAAGCCAAGTTCCAAGGTCGGAATTGCGTCGTGGATGGTGGGGTAATCAGTTTGGCGCAGATTTTCCATTATTTGAAATTGGCTCACTATTATGGCTTATTCATCAGGCGCGCAAAACACAGAGCGTTTTAAATAGTGCTATTGATTTTGCACAGAATAGTCTACAATGGCTTGTAAACGATGACCATGCGGACCGCGTAACCGCAGCCGGTGAATTTACCGAAGAAGGCATCTCCCTCGCCATTAATATTGAGCGAGGAAATAGCATTGTAGAAACTAAATTTTTTGATTTATGGGATAATACGGGGCAAGCATAGATATGGCATTTAATATACCTAGCAATCAACAAGAAGTCATCGATAGAACCTCAACTGATGTGCAAATAGCGCTGCCGGAATCAAATCCGTTTTTCAAAAACTCATTTCTCGGAGCTATAGTATTTAGCTTCGCCGGTCGTATTTTTGACTTTTATTTGCAATTTGATATTTTAATTCGCGAATTATTCGTTGATACTGCAACAAATACTTTTTTAGAAAGGTGGGGTACGTACAAAGGTATAACAAGAAACGCCGCTACTACTTCAAATGGGTCGATAACTGCAACGGGTACGACGTCCTCTGTTATTCCAATAGCTACGCAATTTTCTGATGACACTGGAAATATTTTCCAGTCAACAGTTGCCGCAACCATAACGGCTACTTCTATATCAATAACGAGCCTAACGCGTAGCGGCTCCACTGTTACGGCAGTTACTGCAAGTGATCATCAATTTGGCTCCACGCAAACAGTAACCATCTCTGGAGCGGCAGAAACTGAATATAATGGCGCGCAAGTAGCAACGGTAATTGCTGCAAATTCTTTTACATACCCGATAACAACAACGCCATCCTCCCCAGCTACCGGCACAATCCTAGCGGCCGCGGATTTGGCGTCCGTACCCGTGCAGTCGGTTGCCTTTGGTGATGATCAGAACCTTGACAACGGCACGCAATTAACTCTTGGCAGTCCAATCTCTGGGGTTGATGATACTGCGATTGTTCAATTCGGAGAGCTAGCCGGCGGTACTGATATAGAATCTGATGAAAATTTACGCACTCGAATTATTGATATTTATCAAAGTCCAATATCTCATTTTAATGAGAGTGATATAACATCGAAAGCAAAAGAAGTGGCTGGGGTTACAAGGGTGTTTATTAATGCATCTGGCGAGGCGTTCGGAAATGATCTTGCAGTAACATCAATTACGCGCGATGGGAGTGTGGCCACAGTTACAACAACTGGCGCTCATAATCTTGAAGATTGCATGAATGTTACTATTTCTGGCGCAGTAGAAACTGACTATAATATAGCCGCAAGAATCTTGGTTGTAAGCTCCACAGTATTTACATATATCGTGGCTGGCACACCTACCACACCTGCCACCGGTACTATTCTTGTGAATCCTACTGTTGCACTCGGGCAAGTGGTAGTATTTTTTACTAGGGATAATGATGTCAATATCATTCCTAGTGCTAGCGAGGTAGCTGCGGTTGAAACAAGGTTGCGTACAATACAGCCGGCAAATACAGCCGACGTTGATTTTATAATTAACGCACCGACGGGTGTGACGGTGCCATTTACATTTACCACACTTTCGCCGAATACAAGCACGATGCAAGCTGCTGTTACTGCCAATCTTGAGTCGTTTTTCAGGGAATCTACAGTTGTTGGAAGTGACTTAAAATCATTTGCATATAATTCGGCAATATTTCAAACGGTTGACCCAGATACAGGGGATGTTGTTCTTGATTTTGTATTATCAACACCAACAGGCGACGTGGCTATAGGAGCATCAGAATTACCAGTGTTGGGAGCTATAGTCTATCCATGACGAAGTTATTTGCAAATAAAAACATAGATAGTCATGAAGCGAATTTAGCTTCGTATTTGCCGCCTGGCAAAGCGTTTGCTGCTGGCTATTTAACCGATACAAACTTTGGAAAATTTATATCGTCATTGGCGGTTGAAATAAAGCGCGTCTACGATGGGATGAATGATCTGTCTGAAGATTATGATATATTAGTAACTGATGAATTATTAGCGCAATGGGAATCAGCGGTTGGGATACCAGACAATTGCTTTCCGGGCACCGGCACGGACACAGAAAGAAGATTGCATGTACTTATTAAATTTGCAAAAATGAATGTGCAAACCGCCGCGGAAATGCAGGCACTGGCAGTCACACTTGGATTTACGGATGCAATTGTGCAGCCTTATAGGGAGTTTAATCCGCCGCCATACGACGTTCCATTTACACCGGTACAGGCCTTCGCATTTCCTGACTCAAGATATTATATAATTATAAGTGCTACGAATGCAGTTGTTGATACTCCACCGTATGATGTTCCGTTTACTCCTGCGGGCAATAGCTCCACGCTATTGGAATGTGTATTTAATATAGTGCGTCCAGCAAATTGCCAGGTGATATTTAGAAATTTATAACCAATTAATTTAATAATTCCATTATTATGGAATTACTATATAATGAAATAAAATAAAAGGAATTTGATATGGGTGTTAAAAATTCGGCGTTTGTTGACGGCTCTGCCCCACAGTGCGATGCGGAGTATTTGAATTCAGTAAAATTTGAAGTAAACAATGCAATAACAAATAGCGGGCAAACTCCAGCGGTTGGTACGCTCAACCAAAGCAGTATCGCAATGGCGATATATGCCGCTGGTGGTGATTTTTATACTGAATCAGGCGCGGCTGATGCTTATGTATTAAGCACTGTAGGAACTAAAGACGCCCCTAATGCTTATTTCAATGGCATGACGGTTAGATTTCTACCGGGAAATGTCAATACTACAGCCTCAACTGTAAATGTAGCTACCCTTGGTGTAAAAAGCATCAAATTAGCTGACGGCTCGACCGCGACCTCTGCTGGCGACATTCCTGCAAGCGAAGAAATACAGCTTACATATGATGGTACAAATTTTAGAATAACAGCGGTAGCTCCTGCCGGCGTGGCCGCGACAGACAATGTAGTTGTGGTAACGTCTACCTCCAATGCGGCAACCATTAATCTCGCGCTTGCTGATCCTCAAAATGCAGTATTTAACCATGTGTTTACAGAAGATACCACTTTTACATTTAGTAACCCTAAAGGTAGTGGGTTTAACAGTGGTTTTAAACTATTTCTTACAAATGACGGAACTGGGCGAACTCCAACGTGGCCTGGTACTGTTATCTGGCCAGCAGGAAATGAACCTGATGTGTCTACAATAAGTGAAAAAAATGTACTTGTATTTGAAACCATAGATGGCGGCACTATTTGGTATGGTGCATTAGCAATGGGGGCAGCAGCATAATGACAGGAAGGAGAATGTTACTAGCAGCAGCGGGCGGTACAGTACCGGACTTAATATCCAATAGCGAGACGGCTGCTAAAATATATGTTCATAATGGCCTTTCTTCCTCAATATTAAACAGTTTTGCGGTCGCTGCTGTTGCGCCGAGAGACATGGCTTTTGATGGTACCAATTTATTATCAGATACTTCTAGTACAGGTAAGGTTTTTATACATGCGGGGCTAAGCGCAAGCATTTCATCTAGCTTTTCGACGCCAGCTACCTCGCCAATGGGGCTGACATTTGATGGAACTAATTTAATATCTACTGATACTACTGAAAATAAGATTTATATACACACTGGTGTAACCTCAACTGTTTCATCTAGTTTTGCATCACCAGCCACTTTCCCGACGGGACTAGCATTTGATGGTACTAATTTAATATCTACTGATGCCGTTGCGGCTAAGATTTATATACACACTGGCATAACCACAACTGTTTCATCTAGCTTTGCATCACCCGCTAGTAACCCACGCGGCATTACTCTAGATAATAGTCTTAATTTAATATCAGTAGATCGCGACGCAGATAAAATATTTTTCCACGCTGGAATAACGTCTACAGTTACCACCAGTTTTGCGACGGAGGGCACGCTTCCACAGGGCTTAACGACAACGAGAATAGTATAAAATAAGGGATAAATCATGAAATTATGCAAAGTAGAAATAGTTAAAAGACTAGAGGGTGCTAAATGCACCAATTTTTACCCTGTTGGCTACAATCCTAATAAAATAAATATTGTTGCATATGATGAAAACCCTTTAAATGAAGGTGATAACACTGGCTATTGCATGGGACTAGTTGCAGACAATTTTAGCTTCACCGACGATATGGTTGAAATAACAAAAACGGCAGCAAATACATTCATTGATAGCCGCGCATCAATAATTGAAGATGCGGACGACAAGGCGCGGTTTAAAGCAACTAGAAAGGCAATTATTACGGATGCAGGAATCTAAATTATTTATCGGCATTCCAAACACCGGCACGTTGCGCACCGAGCTTGTGACATGGCTAATGCGGCAAAAAGCTACCATTTTCATGCCTCAATTAAAGCCGCATGATCATTGCCGGAATGCAATAGTTATGCAGTTTTTGGCCACAGATTGCGATTGGTTATTGATGGTAGATAGCGATGTTGTGCCGCCGGATAATGTGGTGGATATGATTTACAATGATGTTGACGTTTGCTCTGCTCATGTATCAACATTCAATAATGGAGAGGTAATACCTGTTGGAATGACTAAAGATGATAATGGGTATCATCATAATTTTGAACATTCGAGGCCTGAGTTACATCAAGTTGATGCGGTTGGAACAGGCTGCATACTAATAAAAAGAAAAGTCTTTGATACACTGGATAGGCCGTACTTTCGTTTTAAATATGATGAAAATGGGCTACTTATAAATGGAGAAGATTTTGATTTTTGTGAAAGGGTTGGCGAGGTTTACTTTGATGCACAACATGTATGTCGCCATTTCACTACAGTTGGAATTTGACAATTAGTGGAAATTTATGTAAAATGCAAAATATTGTTTTCTTAAAAGAGCTACTTGCGGTTATTGGTTCGGTTACCGCAATACTGGCTGTAATTGGCGGCATCGCTATTTGGGCTATTAAAACTTCTTTTAAGCGTGGAAAGGCGTTTCAACTCTTTGAAAGCCTAGTTGAAAAGGTTACTTCCATTGAGCGCATAATAGAGGATAAATTTTCTGATAATGATGCAAGACATAAGACCAATGAAGGTAAAATACAGGTTCATGATACGCGCATAACAAAACTTGAGGTAAAAACAGATGTCAAAAACGACAACAAAAAATCCAAAATCCCAGCCAAAGGTTAAAGTTGCCGGCATACCTCCTAAAAACAGGATACGCCCAACGGCCACAAAGCCACCTAAAGATAGGAGAAAATCTAGTTGAAGTTTGTAATATTAACTATTGTTACATTAGTGTGTAATAATTTTTATTTATTATTTATAAATTCGAGTGATCAAGTCATAAATTTCGCATATGACGCAAGTCAATATTGTCTTTTTATATTTTTATTTGGCTTTATATTTACTCTAATTCCTAGGCAGGACTTCAAACAAAGGGGAATATCTTTAGTTCTCGCCTTAATGTTTGTAAATTTATTATTAAATACTGCTTATGACAAGTTAGATCTAAGTTTATTTTATATTCAGTACCCCATTGGAATAGGGCTGTTTTCTTATTTGATTTATTCAACCCTTCAATGGGAGGTCCCGAAGGCTATACCATTGCTTAAAAATAAAACATATTTTATATTTAAGCGCCCAAATGGCCTGCTTGACTTTATAGTCACGATGTTTCAGATGCCCGTCAGCAGCTTTAGTATTGCATCTGATGGCCGATGGTATAAATTTAGCAGGCAACTAATGAGGCTGCACTGCGTTGGTTTAAATACTATGAATTGCGATCATTACCACGCTGTCGAGGTTGGCTTTATTCCTATGGAATCTCTAAGGTCGTTATGCGGCATTAGGTGGAGCCTGCGGGAAAGCAATTGCATAACAGGCTTTAAAAATATTTTTAAGGGGATGGGTATAGAGTTGGGAAGATTTGATTTTATACCGCCGGTTTTTGCATATAAATTTTTTAGAGGAAAATATGGCATATAAATTTGGCAGCCGATCAAAGGCCGCCTTAATAGGCGTGCATCCAGACTTAATTAAGCTTTGCAATGCCGTACTGGCTTTGGGTCTTTTTGACTTCGGTATCACTTGCGGCTTACGAGATGAAGAGGAGCAGGATAAATTATATTTTGAGGGGCGTTCAAAAGTTAAATGGCCAGATAGCAAGCACAACCCAGATTATGAAACTGGACTTGCTGAGGCCGTCGATTATGTTTTATACGTAAATGGCAAGGTTGATTGGAATAACACTAAATCCTGGTACATGGCCATCGGTGTATTCCGCGGTGTTGCCGCAACAATGGGTATTAAAATACGTACCGGTGGTGATTGGGATGGAGATTTTAGTACTAAAGATCAGAGTTTTTTCGATTTGCCCCACCTGGAACTTATAAAGGAGTAAAAAAATGGATTGGAAAAAAACAGTAGCAAAGTATGCCCCAACTGTTGGCGCTTTATTTGGAGCCCCCGGGGTGCTTGTTGGGGCCACTATACGTAAGTTTTTAACTTTACCAGAAACCTCTAGCGACGATGAAGTTTCCGCCGCACTACTATCGCCAGAAGGTCAGGAAAAAATAAGGCTAAAAGAAATCGAACTATCATCGCAGTTAGTTCAAGCCAATTCTGACAGGATAGAATCTGTAAACAAAACCATGCGCGTGGAATCCAAAAGCGAGCACTGGATGCAATGGGCGTGGAGGCCGTTTAATGGATTCTTATTCGCTATAACGCTATTTGCAAATTATGGACTTCCATCTATGTTTAATAGCCTTATATCCCCGTTTTTAGAGACTCGAATTACATTATCCGCTGGCACTATACCACCAGAGGCTCTCATGGCGTGGGGTGCCGTTCTTGGCGTAACAGCTTGGCATCGCGGGAAAGAGAAAATAGCAAAGCATGGACAGTAAATTAACCATAGGAATAGCAACAGCCATCATTACAGCGTTGCTATTCTATCCGTATGTGAAGTTGCTTGATTATGGCGATAGAATCATTGCGCTTGAGAAAGATAAGTATTACTTAGAGGAGTCTTTTAAAAATAAAGTCGTCGAGATTGAGCGTCGATTAGATAGGTTAAATATAGAAAGGTAACATGAATTATAGAAAATTACACCCATGGAAGTACCAGTTAGTAGCGCCCCTTTCTGTTAAGACGGATATACGCATTAGGAGAAAGATCGAAACTGAATTTATCACGCTATTGCCTAGCGGCATGCTTACCATGAGTAAATATTATTCATGGTATGGGGCTACCGGTGCAATCGATATAAAAACGTTTATGCGCGGCTCCCTGGCGCATGATGCGCTGCTGCAGTTGATAGCCTCAGGACTGCTTGAGGATCGCCACAGAGAGTGCGTAGATAAGATTCTACACTCAATAATTATAGAGGATGGTATGTGGCGGGCTGGCGCGTGGTGGGTATATAAAGCGGTGCGATTGTACGGCTTTATATTTCACTAATATATCGTCTTTTTATTAATTTAACTCCTATAGCCTTCTGCCTTAATTATTCTTCGTATGCAACTGAATTTTGCCAAACTATCCTAACTGAATATTCACCCTCGGGTAGACCCTCCAAAAAATCAAACCTATCGCCGGCCTCAAAGTCGCCCCCATTCTTCGACACGGGCTTTCTTTTGTGCCCGGCCTTTCTATTTGAAAGCTCTTTATGTAAAGTATCAATATCACTTGTTTCGCTATCCATAATGCTACCTGATTATGTCATTATGAAATTACTCTATAACCGGCCTTTTCGCTTGCAACTCACGCTTAATAGCTTTACGGAGCCATTTACTTATATTGCCCTCCTCTTCATCGTCGGCGCGCTTCTGCATAAGCGACAATAACGACTCGGTGCAATAAAATGTAATCGTTCGTTTCATTTTTTTTTCTTTTTTCGGCATGGTAAACCTATTATTTAATTGTATTTAATGTAAATATATAAGATAATATAGTATTAGTCAATTATTTTATATAATGTATGCAATTTATTTTACCATTTCCACCAAGTGTTAATTCAAAGTATGGAATGAACGGCAAAAGGCGCTTCAAGAGTGAAAAAGACAAGGCCTGGGTGAAGCTTGCTAGGAGCGCAATAAATAAACAAAATATACTGCCATTTTTGGGGCGCTGCTATGTTATTTATGAAATGTACCATCCGGACGGGCGCATCAGGGATGTGGCCAACTACGAAAAGAAAACAACGGACTTATTGACGGATGTTGGTATATTGCTGGGAGATGATCGGCGACATATAAAAGGTATATTTTCCTATTGGAATGATAAACCCGGAAAATATATAACGGTAAAGATTATCCCTGTTGATAAATTGGATTTAAATATACTCTCTTGCGAGTAATTGTCGCCTCTATAAACCATTGATTAATTTTATTCTTTCACCAAGCCATCGTATAACAGGAACGGCCATACTATTACCAAGCACTGAGTACCTTGCGGAATCGCTACTTCCTGATATATTTGTATAAAAATCAGGGAATCCTTGCAATCTTTCGCACTCCAAGGGGGTTAGCCGCCTTATTGCTTTATTTGTATGTAATATAGTTCCTGCGCCACCCCCATTATTACTACCACTTTTATTTAGCGTAGTCCAGACATCCCCATCACCCACCATTCTATCCCCCTGAAAGCCTGTGGTGTCTATCACTTTACCGTAACATATAGCTTGATTGCATGAATTTGTAGACTCTAAAGTATACGCTGTATTCACTGAGCTAATTCCACTGCCATTGCTTTTAGTATGCCCTAAAGATATTACAAAATTTGCGGTTAAGGGATCGTAGTTTTGCCCACCTGCGCCCTTTTTTGTAAGGCATTTAGCAACTTTTTCGGCAGTATCTTGTCTCTTTTTTCTGTTCGGCGTAAGATTCCCTTGCAGGCTTTCTGGCTCAAATAATACTTTTGCGGCACTTCGCCAGTCTCCAAGACATCCGACAACAAACACACGTCGGCGTCTTTGTGGCACTCCGAAATATTGAGAATCAAGAACCCTGAAGGCAAACCCATACCCGCATTCCCCCAGCCCTCCGAGGAAGGAAGCAAAATCTTTTCCTCCGTTAGATGACAGCACCCCCACAACATTTTCCCAAAGAATATATTTCGGCTTTTTTCTTTTAGCCAAGCGTAAAAATTCAAGGGCGAGATTTCCTCGTTTATCGGAAAGTCCAGCACGGAGTCCTGCGGTGCTAAAGCTTTGGCAGGGGGTTCCTCCGACAAGAATGTCAATTGCACCATAATCTTCTGCTCCTATTGTTGTAAAATCCCCATGCAATGGTGTATTGTGATAATGATGTTGCAAAACATCACGAGGGAATTTTTCTATCTCAGAAAACGCCGCCGCCTCAAAACCTAAGCCATGCCATGCAACCGTCACCGCCTCAATTCCACTACATACTGATAAATAACGCATCAATTATCCTTATTATTAGTTTTTTCCCATGCGTTGACTACAACCGGCACAATTGGCCTGATTAACTCAAGCATAGCATCGGCATAAACGCGAATTTCATATTGCGCATGCTCATGGGTCCGTAGCGTTAGGAATTTTAATAGATTCAGTAAATTAACCGTAGCGAACATATGGCTGTATGTTGATACTGGCAGTACTGATCTGGCTAATTCGCGAGGGCAATCTTGCTGAAGCATCCATTTGTAAGTTCTAAACGCATCTTGGTTTTGACTAATAATAGCATTTTTGAGGTGCAGTGCATCGCCATGCTGTTCAGTAGTGCGCATCTGTTTATTGTCAGTGCTTTGCGTAGTTATCTGATTTAACTCTGGAACATAAAACTCTTCCGGCAATTCCTTATATCTTGCAGATAATTCATTATAAGACCAGGTTCTATGACGATGCCACTGACGAAATACAAATATGGGAGCCTTTACTTCAAAAGTAAAAGTCACAGATTCAAATGGGGTAGTGTGAAAATTTCTCCACAAATAATTAATCAGCTTTGTATCACCACCTTTGTCTTCCCCTGCTCTCCAGGCAGCATCATAAGACACTCTGGCGGAACGGGCTACGCTTAAGTCGTTACCCATAGAGTCTACCAATCTGACAAATCCGTGGTCTAGTACATCTTTTTTATTTAGCATATCAATTATCCTTTTGTTGTTTTGCTACCTGGCCTCTTAACTGGCATTTTACCTACTGATTCTCCATTTTCAGTTGCTTGTTCAGAAAGCAATGTTGAAGCTGGTTTAGAATTGCCATCTTTCAATTCGGATACAATTTTATCCAAATACCACTGAGCTTTCAAGAGGTCTTCCAATTTATTCTTATGGTCTGCGCGACTAACATATTTCATTACATTGCCGAGCGCGAACCCCTTCAAAGCCTCTAGCGACATTTTGGCCTTGAGATAATCCCAGGTTTCTATTCCGCCAACCTTATAGTGATCAGGATTTATATTATCGGTTGTTTTTTCTTTTGCCATAAATTTACACTCCCATTGGCATTACGATATAAGCCTCGTGCTCATTTGTATCAGATGTTATTAGCATTGCGTGCTTTTTATCACGTAAATTAAAATTAACATTTTCGCTCTGTATATTAGAAAGCGCCTCGATTAGATATTTTGAATTAAAACCGACCCTTAGCTCGCCAATGGTGTCAGATATTTCTACATCCTCCTCCGCTGTTTGGCCGTTTGGGGCGGCAGCGGAAATAGTTAGCAATTCATCTTTGAAGTCAAAAACCACCTGATTTGTTTTACCATCCGCTGCTAGCGATACCCTGCCAAGAGCCGTTACTATGGCGTCGCGATTGATTGATAACTCGCTTCCATCACCCGCCGGAAAAACCCTATCCATGTCGGGAAATTTTCCGTCAATTAATTTTGATATAATTACCTTGTTATCACATGAGATATAAAGTTTTGATTCTGATAACAGCACTATCATATCGGAGGTTTGTTTATTCAGCGCCTTTGTAATCACCGCGATAGACTTGGGCGGTATAATGATATTAGGAAAATTATCACATTTAGCATTGCTTGTTTTTACTCTTGCGAGCTTATGGCCGTTTGCGGCCTCCGCAACAAGATGGTTATCTTTAAGCCGCAAATTAACGCCAGTTAAATTGTATCTAGTTTCATCGCTAGAAACCGCAAACTTGGTTTTATTTAAAATATTTAAAAAATCAGCCGCGGCAATTTCGAGCTCTGAAGTTAAGCCGCCTTTATCAATCAGCGGGAAATCATTGGCACTCAGGCACGGCAGGGAAAAGCGACAGCCCTTAGTTTTTATTTGGACTTTACCCTTATCTAATCCGCCGCGAATGCTAATAGCACCATCAGGCATTTTACAAATAATATTGTATAAAGCCTTTGCATCCACCGCAAGGGCGCCTTCCTCGCTAGTGTCAGCAACCACAGTTTCAGATATTAATATATCCAAGTCAGTACCACTAATGGTTAGCTTACCATCGCGCGCATCAAGCATTAGGCTACCCAATATTTCAATAACATTTCTATTTTCAATGACGGGGCACACATTGGCGAGCGCGTCAAGTAGTACTGATTTTTCTATTGTTAGTGCAATAT
>SDBT01010971.1_pt1 | contig 14608 bp, 21 predicted proteins | sample 2277101 | NCBI WGS metagenome assembly SDBT01 (sample SAMN10404973, study PRJNA504765) | marine sediment metagenome | isolation source: marine sediment core GS10_PC15, 103 cmbsf | place: Arctic Ocean: Southern Knipovich Ridge | collected 2010
GTCATACTTTTCTAAGGTTAAGGGAGGCAAATAAACTCAAGGGAAGTTTGCTTTGTAGTTCGTCGCGAGGTTGCTCGATTATGATAGAGGCTGAGGATTTCAACGAAAGTCAACTGGCAAAAGAAAGAAAAGAGCGGGAGAATAAATGACTGTTCCTATTGAACAGATAGAAGAGCAAGCGGCAAGCAGAAATGCCGGATACTGGGCTGTAATGAACAAAATACGGCTCCAGGCGGGTACGTTTAGTTTCAAGACCCGCGAATACCAGATGGAACCCCTGAGTACGAATGTAAGGCGTATGTGCTATATGAAGGCCACCCAGATGGGTATCACCGAGGATGAGGTAATAAGAGCATTGCACGGCTTGATACACAGTCTTTATAAGAGGGGCGTCGGTTATTATATGCCTTCCAACGATGACGTTTTGGAGTTTGGCAAGTCCCGATTCAATCCTTTGATTCAGGCGAACCCCCACGCTATCGGCAGGTTCGTTAAGAAGGCCGGTAAAAAGGGAACCGATACGGCCTCTTTGAAAAAAATAGGCGATTCTTTCCTGTGGTTGAGGGGGGCAAGGCAGACCCGTAAGATTGACGAGCAGTTAGTATCTACCAAGACTTCTTCTATCCCGCTCGATAGGATTGTTTTCGACGAACTCGATCAGATGGCCGATACCGATTCGGAATTTACTATTGTCGCTAAGGCGAGGGGAAGACTTGGCGACTCGGAGTTAAAAGAGGAATGCTTCATATCCAACCCAACAACTCCCAATTTCGGTATTGACACAATCTTCGATACTTCCGACCAAAGGCATTGGTTCAGATATTGTGGTTCCTGCTGTAAGCATACGACTTCCGCCGAACTGTTCTTTATGGAAGACCCGGAAGCCTGCGTTCGTCTTCGTCCGAACGGAACCGGATACATAGCTTGCAAGGTTTGCGGAAGCGAACTTCCTTGCTGGCCCGGCGAATGGGTCCCGAAGTGTCCGTCCAAATCCGATTTTATGTACGGATACCAGTTGTCTCAACTAACGTCAGTTAGAAACGACCCCGCCGAGATACTTTACGAGTTCAGGAACCCTCCTGAAGATAATCTGAGTGAGATTATAAGATTAAGATTAGGATGGCCTCATATAGCGGCAGAGGACAAATTAACAAAGGAAGATGTCTTTGCCTGCTGCAACGAAAGCAGATACCCCCTTAATTCCCATCCAGGCCCTTGTATAATGGGTTTGGACTGCATGAAGGGTAAACATCTGATTATCGGCGCGCGTACCGGCTCGGACAGTTTTGAAATCTACAAGACAGCCGTAATCAGGGGCGAGGGTATGGACAGTTGGAACGAGATTGAGGATATGTGTAACAGGTTTCACGTAAAGATTGGCGTTGTCGATATTAGACCTTACGAGGACATGGCCAGGCACTTCCAGAAGAAAGTCAAGTTCCAGGTATGGTTATGCGAGTACAAAGAAACGACCCCTCTCGGTTCGATATTCAATCCCAATACCAAGTTGGTAAGCGTGGGACGCACTGAGATTATGGACACTTCCCACAGACTCGTGATAACCCCCGGCAATCTGGTGCTTCCCCGCAGGAGTCCTGCTATAATCGAGTTTGCCAAACAGTTGTGTTCACCATTCAAGGTCGAGGAGTTGAATAAGAAAACGAAACAAATGGTCTATCGTTATCGTAAGACGAACGACCCAGACCATTTCCGTCATTGTTTGAACTATTTCCTTTTGGCTGCTAATAAATCAAGGATTTTAAGAGTGAGTAATCATAAAGCTAAACAGGAAGATGTAATCTCGGAATATGTAAGGGTATAATTATGAGTGGTCTTTTATCTAAACCGAAAGTAGTAAAACAATCGAAGATACTCGAAAAACCACCTCCTATTCCCCAGGTGGACGAGAAAGTTAGAACTCAGGCGAGGCGCAGACGACCACGTGGCCGCAGGGAGACTTTCCTGACCGGCGACTTGATTCCTGAGACTGAGAAGAAAAGAGAATTAGGATAAATGACTAAAAAAGCAGAAGAAATAATAGACCTTCGCAATAGGGAATTGTCATTGCAGGCCAATATAAGGAGTCTATGGCAGCAGACTGCCAATAAACTATATCCCTACGTCCAGATAGATTCGACCTTTGAGCCAGGCTCGATAAGGACTACCGAGATTTACGACCAGACCCCTATGTTAGATGCTGAGGATATGGTTTCCGGATTGAAACAGATTTTAATACCTTCTGGTCAGCCATTTTACGCGATAAAAATTGGGACTAATAACGAGATTAGCGATACTATCCAGAGATATACTTCTATGCTGACCGAGGTTTCTCACGAAAAAATATACAAATCCAACTTTATAACCGAGTTCGATGAGGTGTTAAGGTCTTTAATAATCTTCGGGCCTGCGAGTATCTTTTCCGAATGGACTCCGAAGACGGGGCTGAATTACAAAAGTTGCGTATTGGGTTCGTTCCAGTATCTTGAGAACAGTAAGAAACTGGTCGATGGAATAGTTCTAACCATAAAATATACTCCGAGACAGGCGATAGAAGAGTTTGGGGAGGACAAGGTCAGCAAAAAGGAAGATGGTACTATTACTGACCTTATGAAGGCTTTCAACGACCCTGCAAAGTCTAACGAATTATTCCCTTTCGTTTACCTTACCCGGCCTCGTGAAATAATCAAGCCTAATCTATCGCAGAGGTTCTTTGGTAATATGCCCTGGGAATCTGTCGTAGTAAACGAAAGGGAAAAATTGGTAGTTGCTGAAAGCGGCTTTCCTGAGTTTCCATACCATAGTGCGAGATGGAAAAGACCGGCAAACGAAAAACACGGACGCGGGATAGGGACGGAGATACTCCCGCAGATTAAAGTCCTCGACAGGTCAATGAGGGACTGGATTGACGTTAGTAATAGGTGGGCGAATCCGCCGATGGAAGTTTTGTATTCCGTTAACGGCCCTGTCAGGGTCACACCCGGCGCGAAGAATGTCGTACAGGAGAAGGATTCAATTCGCGCCCTTGATTCTAATTTGAATGGAAACTTCCCGGTAGTTGATTCATCATTAGACAGGCAGCAAGACTTAATTCACAGGGCGTTCTTTAAGGATGCGTTCTCTCCGTTGGAGAATTTGACCGGAGACAGAAGGACTACGCTTGAAATAAGAGAACGCATTAAGCAGACGTGGCACAAAATCGGCCCTCCGGTAGCAAGGATATGGTACGAACTTCTGGACAAGTGTGTGACCAGAAGCATATTACTACTTATTCGGAATGGAGAGGTTGAGCCGCCCCCCGCTGAATTACAGGGCGTCAATTTCGGCTTGGAGTTCGTAGGCCCGTTCGCTCTTGAATTAAGGTCTCAGCAGGCAAAAGCGTTCCAGGAGTGGGTTTCGTTCGTTGGTGAAATGGAATCGGTCTTTCCGGGCGCAGTTGATAATGTCGATGCCGACGACGCCGTTATGCGAATGGGACGGACATTTGGTGTCAATACTGAGGATATGTCGTCTAAGGAAGAAAGAGACGATAAACGAAGAGTACGTCAGGCTGCGTTAGAACGTCAACAGGCGTTAGAGGAGGCGCAGATGGCTGGGCAGGCTTACAGTCAGACTACCGCCGCACCAGAGGAAAACTCACCTGCTGCTGCATTGATGGGAGTATAAAATGGACGAAACAAAAGAAGTGGTTGAAAAAGTTGACGGCAGAACTACTGAGGGGAAGATTCTGGCAAGATTGGAAGGTCTGGAAGACAAACAAGAGAAAATCCTACTGACGTTAGCCGAACATCAGAAAAGGATTGAAGAGTGCAGTATTCGCAGGTAAAAGATGTTGAAAACAAGACATAAAAAGCTGTATGATTTCTTCGGCACAGGCGTAGTTCTTACTTGTGGCAATATTGACATTGTAGCATCAGCAACTGGCAAAGACAGTAATTTTATGATAAGCAATTGTCCGAAGTGCGGAATGGAAGTACAAACCATAGGCACTTCTCCTGAAACAAATAAGGTAATGGAATGGCAAAGAAATTAACAATCAAAAAAGCTAAGAAAATATTGTCTCACGGTTCTGTTCGAGGTCATAAACTTTCTGCAAAACAAAAAGGACTTTTCGGGGCACGGGCAGGCGGCCAGAAATTAAGGAAGAAATAGTGAGTAAGAAATATCCAAAACAACCTAACACCAAACCGAAAGTTGGTTTAGTTCAACTTGCCTGCTGTGATTGTGGGCTTGTTCATACAATGGGTTTTACTTCTGATGATAGGGGTATTTTACGACTGGAATTTGAAAGAGATAATAGAGCAACGGCACAATTAAGGCGAGGTGTTTTTGCCTATCTTAAAAATCCAATAAAGAAAGATAAGTGGAAATTGATAAAGAGAAAATAATGCCAGGTCACTCAGTAAAAGAACGCAGAAAAAAGAAATGACCCTAGACGAACAACAATTAGCAAAAGTAAAAGATGAAGAATTACAGGAAGCCCTCGCACAGCGGGTTACTGATTTCAAGCATTCGTTTGAGACCCCATCAGGCAAGAGGGTTTATGATTATTTGTCGAAGTTTTGTTTTGAGAACCAAAGTACTTTCGATGAGAATTCTCAGGGTACGAGTAATTTTAACGAAGGTTCAAGGTACGTAATCCTTGAAATTAAAAAATGGTTGGAATTTGATTTAACTAAAGGAGTACATTTATGATTAACGAAGGATTAGCTGAGACCCCAAAAGGGACTATTTCAGCCCCAACACTGTACGAAGAAATAGAACAGGGGGATGATGTTGCAAGAGGCCACGTGCAGGTCAAAGAGATTATCGCCTACGACTTTGTCGAAAAGAGAAAGGTAATAGAAAGAGATAAGCTCGGCAATGAAATAGGTAGTAAGATGGTGATTATTGAAAATGGTCGTCAGCCGTATTTCTGCCAGACGAAGGAGCAGGAAGTGATATTTATGGAGAACAATCCTGGGGTAAGAACAAAAGATTCTAATTCCGGTGCAAGAACGGAATCTTTCAATATCCAACTGCTCAAGTCAACGGCCGTTAGGTATTTGAACGACCCCAGAAACGTAGAGCAGTTTACGAGACCTGTAACGGAGGTCGAAGTTGACCACCTCGGCGACACACTCATAGATGCTTTAGGCGGAACTGAGAAGCCTGAACAGACCTGGCGGCAGCAAGCCAAACAGTTTGGTATTCCACTTAACAAGGAAACAGGCGGTTCACGAAAAAAAGAAGATGTTTTGGTTGACATCGTAGCCAAACTAACTCAAACTACAACGTCAACCAGTTAAGGAATTAAATTATGGTAGAACCAATAGCAGCACCGCCGATAGAACCACCAGTAGTACCACCGACAGAGCCTCCTGTTTACTTTGGTACTGACGGTTCACTGACGGACGGTTGGCAAGGTACTCTTGACGAGAGTTTGCGTGAAGAAAAAAGCCTTAAAGGCTTTAAGAACGTAAACGATATAGCGAAGTCGTTTGTAATGACCAAGTCGATGGTCGGTAAGAACACGATGGAAATACCTACCGATGCTTCAAACGAAACCGTATGGGACATATATTATAAAGCGGGCGGAAAACCTGAAACGGTCGCCGATTACAATTTGAAAGCTCCGGACGGATTCCCTGAAGAAGTGATGGATAAAGTGTTCCCAAAGGCCAGATTAGAGGCTTGGCAGGAACGGTTCTTTAAGGCTGGTACAAACAAAAAGGCAGCCGACCAGTTTATCGCCGACTTTGCTCAGGATATGTTAGCTGACTTACAGAGTATTAAACAGGATGAAGAGCAGCAGATGACCGAACTAAAAACAGGTCTTTCGGTGGAATACGGCGCTGCTTATGACCAAAAGAAACATATCGGGAATATGGCGATAGAAGAAGGTACTAAGGGCGACTTGGAGTTTAAGACCCGGCTTACCGATAAATTCGGTAACGACCCTGACTTTATAAGGTACTCTATAAACTTAGGCGAGAAGTTCACCGAAGGAAAACCGCCTAATTTCACTAATATCCCGACACCTGCTGATTATCAGACCCAGATAGATGAGATTATGGCCAATTCCCTCTATATGAATGGAACACAGGAACAACGGATGAAATTGGCCGAACAGGTTATGGCTTTAAGAACAAAAATGAAACCGGAGAAGACTACTTAACTGCCTTGTCCAGTTTTACATAATACGGATTAGCCTTTCATAAGGCCCCGGAAAATAGCGGTAAACTGCTCGCCCACCGGCGTTAAATAGGAATGACCCACTTGTTGTGGATTATCCTTCCGAGGCAAAACAACTTTATTGAAAGGCTAATTAGATGAGTACGCAAATACCCATCGCTTTCGTTGACCAGGTATCAGCGAACATCCTTATGTTGTCGCAGCAAAAACCGGCAAAACTAAGGGTGGCTTGCCGTATAGAACCGGTCACAGGCGATACAATGTTTGTGGAACGCATCGGCCCAAAGGACGCTCAGCCTCGTGGAGCAAGACACGGCGAGACTCCTATTTCCGATGCCGACCATACAAGACGGCAGTTGACTATAATCGACTATGTAGTCCCTGCCGACATAATCGACAAGCCAGACCGCCTGAAAATGCTTATAGACCCTCAATCGGCCTATTCGCAGAATCAGGCGTTTTCTTTGAACAGGCAGATAGACGATGTGATTATATCTGTTTTAGGCGGCAATGCTTTCGGCGGTCATACCGGTGGGACAACTATTGCTTATTCCGATGTAGGTGAATGCAGAATTATCAATTCGGACGGTGCTATCGTTGCCGCTGGTACGGCCCATAGCGGCGCTACTGAAACCCCGCTGACTATCGCCAAACTCCTCACTTGCAAGGAGCTTTTAGATAACGCTGAAATAGACCCTGACAGGCAGCGTTATTTCCTCACTAATCCGCACAATGTCAACCAGTTAATGAACACTACTGAGGTAAAGAGTTCGGATTACAATATTGTCAAGGCACTGGCGCAAGGCAAGGTTGATACCTTTATGGCCTTTAAGTTCATTTGGAGTACCAGACTGGCCACCGGCGCAGACACTGCGGCTACACGAAGTTACGCTTTCGCACAGGACGCGATAGTATTAGGTGTTCAAAGTGAACCGCAAGTGAGTATAGACGTTCGTCCTGACCTATTAAATTCCACCCAGATATTTTCGACGCTGGGAATAGGTGCAACAAGAGTCGAAGGGCCAGCAGTAGTTTCGATTGAACTCGATACTGCATAATCTTGAAAGGAGATTATTATGAGTAAACACGGAAAATTACCTTTTAATCCGATTATCTGGCCTGCGGTTCCGCACGACTTTACCAGTGATAACAACTTGGGGTATTACGCAGTTGAGACCACGCAGAGATATGTGTGGGGCACTCGTGGTATAACTTGGGATGGCAAAGTCTTTAAGTATGGCCGTTCCAAAGGTACCCTGTCTGCTGGTTACGGTGCAGTAAATGCAGCATCAATAGATGTATCAGACCTGATAAACTCAAACCACACTTTAACCATCAGCCCTGGAGACAGGTCGGTTTTAGTTACTGTTGCCGCTGGCGAAGGTTACGACAACGGTGCTATAGCTGAAGACGAGCTTGCAGGTGCGCAATTTGTTGTTGGTCACGGCGCAGCAGCTACTACCGAACAGCGAACAGTCATTGGTAACGAAGCTGTTGTCGCTGGTGGTGGGACAATTCTGGTTTACCTTGACGCTCCACTTGCTCTTACCCACACAACTGGTTTTATGGAGTTGCCGTTAAATCCTTATGGCTATCTAACAGTAACAGACCCAGGTATTGCGTCCGTTATGGGTGTACCAGTTATTAGGGCCACTACAAGTCAGAATCTCTGGCTTCAGACTTGGGGACTTTGCTGGTTAGTTCCTGGTGGCGCTGATGCCACCCCTGGTGATTCCCAGAATCATAGGACAGTAGTCTTTGTTGGCGACCATACTGTAAATGGCGTTGATATTATTACGCTTGAGAATGGTTATCAGGTTGCCGGTTTCGTTACAGATTCCACTGAATCCGGTACAGGTGCTATGCCTATGGTTATGCTTCAGATTTCAATTTAGTTTAGGAAAGGTGGGGGCTTCGACCCTCACCTACTTTTAGAAAGGAAAACATAATGAGTAATGATACGGAACAGCAACTTGAAGCTCAAGCAAGTTGTGAGTTAACAGAAGAAGAAAAAAAAGAAGAAGGCGAAGAAAAGAAACCTCTTACCGCTATGGAATGTCAGGAAAAACGAGCTAAAGAGCGAGCGGCCAATGCAGATTCTTAGTCGAGCAAAAAACGCTGAGATGGATATTGTTTCGGTTACTGAATCTGAAAGTAATGTGCGAGACGAAGTTAATCGTCGTACTTACAAAGCCGGTTACACCGACAGGGATGGGCAACCGAAGATAAGCAGAAACGATGGTGCAGGGAAAGGGGACGTTCCCCGACCCTGCAATACGAAGAGGTATAGAGAGAATTACGAAAGAATATTCAAACATAGTTAAGGAGTTTTATCATGGCTGTAAGTACAGGAAATCAATATATATGGGGATTTGTCCACTGGGCAGAACGTAACCCACACAACAGTTTGAACAGTGTCCATTGGGACGAAATTAAAACGATGCTAAAGATTTTTAATCTTGTAAACACAACTGACGGTGGGACCGCAACAGCTACTGACCCAGGGGATAATACTGGAAATCAGTATGGTGAATTTCAGGATATACCAGGCCTGAGAACTGCGAATACTGATACAAACGGTATAGGTTGGCGCGACCCTTCGGATATAAACGCCGATGCATCGAGGTATCCCGAATCGCATATATTTACTGCAACAGGTGCATAAAGGAGATAAATTATGGCTGCATTTACAGTAAATTCAGTAACGTCAAAAGGCCCTTGGCTTGTAATTGACGCTTTTAGTACAGATGTTAGTACCTCAACATTTTTGCTCGCCAATGTAACCGGTAACAACCATTTGGTTAAGAGTATATCCACTGATTATCAAAAAGGCAGTGACGACAGGTGGATTAAAATGTTTGATGGCTCTGACCTTCAAGTAGGCCCAGTCAAAACCGGTTCTAAATTATGGAAGCAGGATTTCGGTGACGGTTTGACTTTTGAAGATGGCGTTTACATACAAACTGAGTCAGATGCGCAAATCCACGTAACAATGATATACAGAATAGTTCCGGTGATTTAAGGAGTGCTATGGCAACGGTAAAAGACAGGTGTGTATTCTTTGTCGAAGTTGACCAGTGTGCGTTTCTTACCAGAACAAACGGCGACAAAGTAAGATTTGGCAAGGGACTGCACGTTAGGCAGGCAGACGCCACTGCCTTGACCTATTTGATACAGTCCGGCAAAAAACTCAAAGTGATAATTAAGGAGGCATAATGGCTCTAAGTGAAACATTGTCGGAAACAAGTCTGTGCAATACAGGTCTTGGCAAACTTGGCGATAAGAGAATAGATAATGTGGAAACCGATTCCTCTCTTCAAGCGATTCAATGCCGACTTCATTACGAACAGACAAGGGATGCGCTTTTAAGGTCTCATTGGTGGCGGTTTGCTTCGACAAGGATAAAACTTGCGTCAGCTTGGGTGACGGACACAGTTTACACGACCGACCAATATGTATCAAATGATTCGGTATGGTACAAATGCGCTATTGCTCATACATCGTCATCGGTTACCGAGCCTCCGCACGCAAACTGGACTACGCTTTCGGCAAGTGCCTATACTCCAGACTCTGACGAGTGGGATTTAATGTGGGATTTGCCAGCCGATTTTCTGGCAATGAAGTCTATTTACGAAAATAGGTTTTCAGATGAGAATCTTCGTTCTTATGCACTTGAAGGGCAGGTAATCTTAACAAATGAGGACTCAGTGGAAATAAGGTATATCAAAAAGGTTACTGACGTTACTAAGTTTGACCCGTTATTTATTGAAGTTCTTACTTGGCTTTTGGCTGATAAAATGATTGGCCCTTTGGCTGGCGGTGACGCTCGGATACAGAAAAAGATTGATACTGCGTTGGACAAATTGATGCCTTCTGTAAAGGCGTTAGACAGGCAGGAAACTAATACGATAGGCGAATGCGCTTTAGGGACGTGGAATAACGCCCGTTATACTTGAAATGGCAAATGAACTCTGGCAATCTTTTGACGAAACTGAAATTTTGTATGCTCTTATCTGGCGCAAAACTGACGATAAGGTTTACGATGCCGCCGCAGGTTCAAATACGTTCGACACTTACACGGATGCCGACATAGATGATTATAATGTGCCATTGACCAACCACGCTGATAGCGATTATCACTCAGCGGATTTTCCGTCAGATATTACTGCCGGAGTTTACAGAGTACAGATATTTGCGCAGGATTCAGCCGTTGCCGATACTCCACACGCTGATGATGATACAGTTATTGCTCAGGGTGAAATGTATTGGGATGGTTCCGCCGATATAGATATTTTCACTTTGAATACTAAAATTGACGATGAGGTTATCGGTTCGGACGGCGATTCTCATGAGGATTTGTCAGACCAATTGGACGTTTTATCATCGCAAGGAAGTAAAGTTTTGAACGTTTATGATGACCGCTAAGATATGATTAACGTACCGATAATAAATTTGAATAGTGGCGAGTTTAGTCCGCTTATTGACGTGCGGTCTGATATTGAAAAGTATAAGTCAGGTTGTCGTAAATTGGAAAACTTCATTCCGAGAGTATATGGCCCAGTCGAACGCAGGCCGGGCACGAAATTTATAAAGGAAGCAAAATGAAAGTGAAAATTGGTGATAAGTTAGTTGAAGTAGAAGACGGCGTAATCAAGGCAACGGCAGAAGAGATACATCATCCTGACGGTCGGATTGATGTTATTATTCACGTTCCCTGCTTACAAATAAAAGCAGAAACTAAGAAAGGAGATTAAAAATGGCAAGCGGAATCTATAATCGCCTAAAGGCAAACCTAATGAACAAAGTTGTCGACTTAGAGGCGGATACTATCAAGGTAACTCTATATGACAACTCACACAGTTTTACAGCGAGTGATACCGACTACACTACTAATAATGAATTAGCTACTACCGGTGGCTATACCCAAGGTGGTGCTACTTTGGCAAGTAAGGCTGTTACTGAAGCGGCAACAACCAAATGGGACGCAGCGGATGTAGCGTGGACGAGTGCAACTTTTACAGCATACCACGCTGTAATATGGGATTCAACAGCGGGAAATGACCTTATTGCCTCCATAGATTTTGGTGGAGCAAAAATAGTTGCCGCTGGCACATTCACGATACAATTTGACGCGGCTGGAATTATTACCCTCGCTTGATAAAGGAGATTTATTATGGCTACAAGACCTACGGTGGGCGGTTCCGATGGAACTTGGGGCACTGAATTGAATGCGCATTTGGACGTATCTTTAGATACTGATGGGAAGGTGGATGATGGCGCTGCGCAAACAACTTCTGCCGCTCCAGGCGCCGATGCCGAACTTGTTAATAAGAAATATACAGATGACCAAAATGTATCGTCGAGTGGCGCTGCTAAAGCCTGGGTCAATTTTACTGGTCGGAGTACAAATGGGGCCTGTACCTTAAATGACAGTTTTAACGTGACCAGTGTGACCAGGACGGGAACAGGACTCTATACTATAGTGTGGGCCACTGATTTTTCAGATACACATTACGTTTGGGTTGGCAGCGGACATAAGAACGCCAGTTCAATATTTGTTCGAGGAAATGATAGCAAGGCGGCGGGAGCAGACCAAATAGCAGGTGAGGCATATATCGAATGTACTACTCATGCCGGAGCTGTTAATGACCCCGACCGTTGCCGGATTGTAGCGTTTGGTGACCAATAATAAAATAGGATACTAAATTGGTAGGATATTAATTGGCACATACAGCAGATACCAATTTAAGATTTACCGGAAATTCTAATTCACTTACTACTGCCTATACCTGTGGCGCAAGTGCTAAACTCCTTGTTCTGGGTATAGTAACCAGTGGTTCGATTCAGCGTTCAGGGGATGTACCGACTTACAATGGTGTTGAATTAACCCAAGCCGACGAGACAAGGCAGTACATTACAAATCCGGAAACAAGTTGTGAGTTATGGTATTTATCGGAGCCTGGAGTTAGTGCTGCATATCAAATCAGTATTCCCAATCCTACTTCTTTGACTTTGCACGTTCAAGCATCAAGTTATAATGTCGCTTCCGGTTTTACGAGTGCTTTGGACGTTGAGGGTGGCAATTCCGGACTCTCCGCAAGTCCTTCAGTATCGGTTACACCTACTGTAAATGGCGCAGTGATAGTAGGGGTTTTGGGTAGTGGTCAAGACTACGCTCCTGTAAATCAGTCGGGAACAGAGTTAAATACAACCGATAATGGTCTTTATTCCGATAGCAACCAATACGCTTTGCAAGCAATCGCCGCTGCGATAGCAACAGACTGGACAACCGGCGTTTACGGGGCTGGAGTTTATGGCGCAGGTCTTTATGGCGGTGCTGACGATTGGAATATGTGCGTTGCGGCTTTCAAGCAGACAAATGTTACAATAACAGTAGAGCCAAGCGCGTTAGCCTTGTCTTTAACTTTGCTAAATCCTTCTATCACAGCAGGGATAGGTGTTTCGATACTTCCTTCTGCATTAGCTCTGACAGCAACATTGAACGCACCAACCGTTGTAATAGATAAGACACACGAAGCAACGGCACAAACCCTTACCCTTTCCCTAAAAGCTCCCTCTATTATTGTAGATGTTACTGTTGAGCCGTCTGCGTTATCGTTATCTTTGTCTCTTGGAAACGTCTCTATTTTAGCTGAACAGAATATAGTTATTGTAATCTCAACTCTTGCGTTAAGTATAACGATAGAACAACCTAATACATTAGCTCCCCTTGGTACGGTACGGATGATGCCGTTTGTATTTTCTTCTACTATTGCATATCCAGTTGAGTTCGGTAACAGATATGCGAGATTTTACTTTGCAGGAGAACCATTATTGGGGGCAGGAGAAATCCATGTTGATATTCCAACTGATTATCAACCTTCTGATTTGTACCAGCTTCAGACCGAACAAAGTGCTGACGTTATGTGGATTGTTCATCCCTCACATCCTTCGGCGAAATTAAAAAGAACAACGCCTACGACTTTTACGCTCGAAGATATTGTATTCAAGAAAGGGCCGTTCATTGAAAGGAACGATATAGCGGAAGATGACGGTGTTACAATGAATGTCGATGTAACCAACGAAGGAGATGCTGGTACTTTAACTCGTTCGTCAGGCGTATTTCAAACCGGCCACATCGGAGCTTTATTCAAACTTACTCATCCTCGCGTAAATCGTGAGACAAACGGCAACAAGACTGGTACTCAGACTGGAATTATAGGTGAGCAAATAGATGTTTTCGGAGATTACATTTTCTCTATTACTTCTACTTCGTGGTCGGGAACGGTACGTTTACAAAGGAGTACAAATGACTGGGTGAGTAGTACAAACGTAATAACTTTTACCAGTGGCAAGCAGACTTATAGTGCTACGGAAGAAACCGCGGGCGTTCAATATCGCATAAATGTTACCTCTCATTCATCCGGTACAATATCAGCCAGTATCGTTGTAAATACCAGTGCGGTTAGCGGTTCTGCGACAAGTATAGGAGTGATTAAAACTCCGCTTGATGTAAAGGGTGATTTTAATTTTAATACTCACGGTAATTGGGACGCTACTGTCGTACTGGAAAGAAATGTAAATAGTGCGGGTTGGGAGCCATACAGAACTTACGTATCAGTAATAACAAATGGCGTGGGAGATAGGAATATTCAATTCGCAGGGATTGAGGAAGAGGACAATGTTCAATACCGAATAAACATAACTGCTTATTCAAGTGGAACTCTTGAGGCTGATTTACAGGCCACGTCAAGTACGCAATCCGGAATAGTAAGGATAAATGGCATCTTATCCGACGAAGAAGCTGAAATTACTATTGTTTCCAAGATTAGTCAGACAACTGATACGAAACGATGGGCGGAAGGTTCATGGTCTGGGGTCAGAGGGTATCCTTCTGCGATTACACTCTTTGAGGAACGTGCCGTATATGGTTTTACCAATTCTGACCAACAGACTATGTGGTTAAGTGAAACAGGAAGATTTGAAGATTTCGAAGCGGGGATAAAAGATGCTGATTCGTTTGCTTTAACACTTCCAACCGCTAATCGTGGAAAATGGTTAGGCTCGCTTGAAACCCTTGTTGCCGGTACATCAGGGGGTGAATGGCGCATAAAGGCGCCTTTGGATGAATCACTGACCCCTAAAAATTGGGACTTAAAAAAACAAACGGCGTATGGTGGTGCGGACGTACAGATAATAGAAGTAGGTTCCGTGGTACTATTTATTGATTTCGTTGGCAGAAAGATAAGGGAATTCACATTTACTGACGCTGACCAGAAATACGTTGCACATGATTTGGCATCTCTTGCCGAACATATTACGGTCTCTGGGATAGTCTGTTATGCCCATCAGAGAAATCCAGACTCAATCTTGTGGTGCGTGCTCGATAACGGTAATTTAATTACGTTAAGTTATGAGCGGGAGCATAATGTTATAG
>SDBT01010972.1_pt1 | contig 14607 bp, 21 predicted proteins | sample 2277101 | NCBI WGS metagenome assembly SDBT01 (sample SAMN10404973, study PRJNA504765) | marine sediment metagenome | isolation source: marine sediment core GS10_PC15, 103 cmbsf | place: Arctic Ocean: Southern Knipovich Ridge | collected 2010
ATAAATCTAACAGACTTTATTAACATCACAACTAATACAGCAGGTGCAGAAGAAAGCCAGATAAACATTGTTAATACTAATCCATTAGGGTTTAGTGGACTTAGATATGTAAATAGCGTTGGAGATCAATCGTTCTCAGGGTTATTTTCTAGAAACTTATCCCAAACTTTCTTTCCAAATATAGTTACAGAGAACAGATCTCTAAGTGGTATAGCTTCAGTTGGAGGTCCAATATTTATTGCAACTACAGAAAATGAGAGTATTTATTTTGCTGGTGGGCCTAGCGCATCGCTATTAGATGTAGACTTCTTCTTGAGGATAAATCCCATATTAAAAAGTCTGGAGATACAGGGGAATAAACTAATCAGGCCAGTAACTACAGACGGGGTTGAGACTATGGTATTTGAATCTAATCTGGGGGCGATGGAGGGTGAAATTACTTTTGCATTCTTTGCAACCAATGCTGATAATGAGAGCGTAGCACAAAAAGTATTACAGATAGGTAAGAATAATAGTGCAAGTATTCTTGGAATGAATTCTCAAATGGTAGTACCTAGTGACTTTGTAACTATGCCAGAAAATGTTAAAGCACAGTTTGATAACAATACAGGAGATCCTATTATAGAAGAGTGGTTTAATAACGTAACTAATTGTTTTATCTATGAAGAATATTTGCAGGGGATAGGGCTATTGCCAGAAGGACTAATGAACTTCTGTGATACTGTAGGTAGAGGAGTGCCCCAATCAATACTTGGAGATTTAACCGTAGTGAGGGAGATAGTAGGACATGGTGGAACATTATTATTTGAAAATCTTGATGTAGTTATCAGAGATAATATTACTGATATTGATCTCGTTGGTGGTAGAGCATTGCATATTAGGAGACTTAGAATAGAGGAAGTTGGTGTAGCCCCTGGTGAAAATGTTAATAGATTGTTTGCAGACTTTGAACAAGATCTCTTAGATCCTTTCGTTTTGATTACGTCTGGGAAGGGGATTGACGAATGGGAGGCTCTTGCTGATCCTATTAATTGCCCGCCAGGTGGAGATTTCTGTGCGCATGCTGGACCAAGTGGAGGAAGTTCTGCAACAATAATGCAAGCGAACATCACAACAGTTAATACACAAGAGATGAATATAACTTTTAACATCAATACTATTGACATGTCAAGCGGAGGACTCTTAGTAATTGATATAGAAAATTCTACAACCTCAAGTAATCTTTACACCTTAAGTCTAACAGACGTTAGCGACTTATCTGTTAATGTCGCGATACCTTCTCAGTGGGATAATTTATCACTCGCAACAATAGAAGTATCTTTCTTATCTGTTCATCCAATCCGTGCAGATGTTTGGATAGATACAATTAGAGTTGATGGTATAGCTTCGGCATCAACGTTAGAAAATGTAACTAGGCAAGATGGGGAGATTTGTTTTGGTGATGGTCAAAGCCGAGGAGATGGAACCAACAGGTGTATTTATGATATTTTTTGGAATGATTCATCAAAAGAGTTGAATCTTCCAGGCAACACTACTTTTGAACATGTAACCGAGGTTGACTTAAACGTGACATCATCTATTACAATAAACGGCACACAGATATTTGATTGGGCCGGAGTAATTGATTCACCTTTATTTCCTGACTACTTCTTACTTAATGGAAGTTCTGTTATGGCAGGTGCCTCTAACTTTGGTGGATTTGATATTACTAATGTAGGAGATTTGACAGCAGCAGGAAATATCACAGCAACAAATATCACAGCAACTGGTTATGTCTTTGGTGACGGAAGGTTTTTGACGAACACATTACTTAATTATGATACTAATGATTTAACCGAAGGTTCCACAAATCTCTATGATAATCAATCTTGGAATCAAAGTCTAGCTGATAGTTTATATTCAACCATTGGAACTAATATCTTCGACCAAGTTCTAAACACCACCAGCAACGTGACGTTTAATGATGTTAAAGCGAACATAGGTAATTTTACTAATATAACTGCAATCCTTGCAAACTTTATTGGAGTAGTAGTCGCCGGTGAAGATGGCGTATCCGATGGTAATAACGCTAGAGATATTATTAACTTTACAGGCGGTAATGGTGGTAATGGTGCAGAAGTATTAGGGGGTGATTTAGTCACAAATGGGGGATTCGGAACAGATACAGATTGGTATAAAGATGGATTTACAATAAGTAGTGGTGAAGCAGTAAGTATAGGCCTTGATAATTTCATAAGTCAAAGTATCTCCCCGACCCCAAGCTCTAAATATAAAATAGAAGTAGATTTATTAGAAAGATCTGGTACTACATTTAATATAACGATAGGGGGAGCTAGCACAGGTAGGTTTGATGAAAATAATCTAATAATAGGTACTAATACATTTTATCTAATAGCTACAGACAGTAGTAATTTAACTATACAATCAGTATGTGATAGTGAAGGAATCTGTCTTGGTAGTTTTAACATGACAATAGATAATGTATTAGTAGAAGAAGTACTATCGGAAACACCTGCCGGAAACGGAAGTAATATATTATTAACTCCTGGAATATCTGGAATTCAGGCTGGAAATGAAACATTAGGAATAGATGGTATGGTTATAATAAATCATACACTTCATGTAGAAAATATAGTCGGACTTAAAACTATAGAAGCAATTGGATTATTCTTGAACAACTTAACTGTTATTAATTTAAGCGCTACAAATAGAATATTTATAGGAGAAAGTTGGCAAGACGGTAAAAATACAGATAACCCCTCATTAATGGTACATACTAGTGGAAATAGTTTTAAGTCAGCAGCGTTAGAAGTTATAAATGATCAATCAGATAGTTCAGATAGCCAACATGGAATATTCGTAGACATGGAGTTTGCTGATGACGTAAATAAACCTAATAGTATAACGGGGATTCGAGTTGATTCATCTACATTCCAATCAGAGTCTGGAGCGACAAATGTTATTGGTGTTGATGTAGATATTAGATGGAAAGCCACCGTAGACAATGCCTATATTTTTAAAGGTGCGGCCCCTGGACTTGGGGCTGGTACTAACTTATACGGACTATATTTAGCGGACATGTATAACACGGGAAGTAGTTGGGGGATTGTTTTAGACTCTGATGACATAGGTGGTGGGGAGATATGGTTCGGAAGAGATCAGGATGCTAGTATAGGATATAATGGTGTTGATTTGAATATAGACCCAAACGCTATAACCCCTAACTCTGAAGTAAACTTCTTTGGTAATCTTAACGCAACCAACTTCAATGTAACAGCAGATTACTTCTTTGGAAATGTATCACAGGCTTCGGGTCTACCAATAACGCTATGGCAAAATGTATCTGGAACTGCGACTTATGTTGGGAACACGAACATTATAGGAAACTTAACTGTTGCAGGAAACATCACAGGAAACTCTCTAGTGGGAATGCCAGATGGGATTAATCTTTATGGTGGAAATTTAACCACAGAAGGCTTAGTCCTAGCCGGGGGCGGAAATGATGCTACAGGAAGTTTCAAAGGAAATGGAGGAGGTACAGCTTGGGGAGGATTCGCATCAGTCTTAGGATTGGAAACAGAAGACGGATTCTTATCTTATATCATGGGGATGAAATCTGACACAGAAACAATTGGTTGGTATATGGACCATGCAGCTACAAGGAGATACCTTGCCTTCGGTGGTCAGAACTGGGATCCAATGTTCAAGTGGGGACTAGATGGTCAAACACAAATGCCTGCTAATGGTGATTATACACAACCTGGAAACGATGCGAGATTTGATATTGTTAATACTAATAGTTCTTGGGATGGTTTAACCGTAAGGCAAACAACTGCAAGTATAACACCCTGGAAAATAGATTATAACTTAAACATGATTACTCCTGCAAATATACAAATAGAATCTAATTCTGCAAAGCTTTACCTAGGTGCTTTAAACCAGTCAAGTATTACTTATAATGGAGATGATATGGTTATCAATCCTAAAGAAGTTGGAAGTGGTTTATTAAAAGTATTGGGAAATATGAATATAACAGATTTATCTGGAACTTATACAGGTGGATCAGCTCATGTTTGTGTATTCAATAACGGAACATTATTTACTTCGGAGAGTGCATGCCCATAATGAAAACTAAATCATGGAGGATAATATGAAAAAAATAATATATATGCTAATAGGATTATTATTAATCGTTCCAGCTATAGCAATATCTGTTGGTAGTTATTATACGCAGGATAACATTGATGCTATTGATGTAACCAATTTTGATTTGAAAGAAGGATTTGTTAGGGATGGAAACAATAAGATTGTTACAACTTGTGAGAATCGAATATGTAAAGTTCAAGTTTCTATGGTTAGTGTTGATAAGAATATGAGTATTAATGAAACTGATAACTCAACTTATTGGGATGGAGATACCTATGTTGTTGTTGATAGAGTTAGAGATATTAGGTTCTTAAAGCAGCCATGGGTTGATCTTCGTGACGAGACTGATGTTACTAATGCTAGGCAGGAATTAGCTAAATGGTTAAAGACTAAACGATCTAGATTAGTTGCAGAAGAGCGACGATACTTAGAGAGTATTCAAACAGAACAGAACATTGACTTAAGTGATGTGTTGGCTGATTTAGAATAGTCGTATAAACTGAGGAAGACGAAAGTGTTGTTTTAGAAAGTGACAGGAAAATTATATAAAAGGAATTGATTAAGTATATTTATCAAACTTCGGTTTGGTTAGGGATTCGGGGGCCGGCTTCGGTTGGTTCTCGTTTTCTGCCTTTTCGACTGGCGCCCATAACGCCGGTTGGATAGGAAGGAAATAACTATGAATGAAATAATTAAAAAACGGATAGGTGAAAGTCTTGGAAAAGAGATAAAGATATTTCTTAACAATGGATTTAGATTTGCTGGGAAAGTTACAAACTGTGATGATAAATATATTGAAATTTTAGATTATGTTTCTAGTGCATATAAAATAATTGATGTGGATCAAATTAATAATATAGAGGTGGCGCAATGAGTGTGACTGTTCCAACTGTGATTATAGAAAGAAGAAAAGATATAGTAACTATTAAGAATAAAGAAATTCCAAATACAAAAGAAAAATGGGCTAGAGATTATTCATCTGGTTTTGAAAAGAGATTGCAAGATTATTTTATGAGGCAACAATATGGAATATAAATGTAGATGCTGCGAGTATAGTTTTACTTCTGATGATGAAATTCCTTATTGTCCAGCATGTGAATGCGAGAAGTTAGAGGAAATTGAAGAGAAAGAAATTGGCATTTCTATTGAAGAATTTGAGGAACATCATATACATCCAAGGTTTATGGATAATAAAAATGGCTCCGGTCAAAAGTATAGGATAATAAAATATAAACACAATATGGTACATGGTAATATTATGAACTGGATGTGGGAATGTATAAGAGAAGAGGATAAAGAAAAAACTATTCAATATATTATATCTAAATCGAAAGAATTTTTGGAGGTAGATAATGATACCAAAGCAGCTTGAGGCGATGCGATTTAATCGTGTAACGTTTAAAGAAAAAAGAGCATTTGAAAAAGGATGGCAAAATAATCCGTATAATTATGAGGAGATACAGAAATTTTTTCCGAAGGAAAATTTCGGAGTATTATGTGGCAAAGAAGTAAGAGTTTTGGATGATGATAGTAAAGACAAAAGATTGATAAAATTATTTGTGACAGAATTCGGTCAGACATTTAAAGTTAGGGATCATTTATATTTTAAGTTTGATAATGAAGATGATAAGAAGATAATTTTATTCGATGGAGAGGAACATGTAGGTGAGGTTCAAGGTGAGGGAACTTATGTTGTTGGTCCTGGCAGTATTCATCCAAGTGGTGCTGTGTATGAACAAAGAAATGATTTGGATATAATTACGATATCACACGAGAAATTTTTAGAAATCTTTAGTAAATATTTAAACAGAGCTAAAAAAGATTTCTCAACAACTTCTAAGGATATGGTTTATAATGTTGATGAGGATGAGTTCATTCAAAATGTTAAAATAAAATGGAACGAAGGAAACAGACAAGAATTAACAATGTCTGTTGCTGGATACCTTAGAAAAGAAAGAAGGCTAGGTGAAGACAGCACATTAGAAATAATTAGGAGAATATGTTTGGAAACTAATGACCCAGACTTTAAAGAGAGGATGGCAGCAGTAAGGGCCACTTTCAAAAAGGATGAAAAAGATATCAAGGGATATACTGGATTAAAAGAACAGGATATAAAACCTATTGCAGAAGCCTACAATATTTTTGCTCCAGAAGGGCAAGCTAATCATTTTTTTCAAAACCAACCTTATTTCTACGACAATGTCAAAACATTTCATTTATGGAATTTAGAGGATAAGTTTTGGGAATCTTGTGATGAAATTGATATGCTTAACAAATTAAAAGCAAATATACCAAATGCTGATACAATTAATTCTAAAATTAAAAGCGAAATCATTACAGCATTAAAGCAAGTTGGGAGAGATAAGCGTCCGGAAGATGCTCCAAAGACGTGGGTACAATTTAAAAATAAGATAGTAGATATCGTTAGTGGTGATGAATTTGAACCGTCTCCTAAATACTATACAACAAATCCTATCCCATGGAATATATCTGATAACCCAGAAACCCCAACAATTGATAAAATGATTAAGGAATGGGTGGTGGATGATGTTTCTCAAGATGAAACTTATGTTAAAACAATGAAAGAAATTATTGCTTATACTATTTGCTCAGACCAATTCTTACAAAGGATGTTTGCTTTTTGTGGTGCTGGTATGAATGGAAAGGGGACTTTCATTAAATTATTGTCTAAATTTATTGGGAATAAAAATTATTGTGCAAGTGATATTAAGGTTCTATCAAATAATAATTTTGAATCTAGTGCTTTATATAAAAAGTTAGCTTGTATTATGGGAGAAGTTGATGCTAGTGATTTAACAAATACTAATACAATTAAAAAGTTAGCTGGTGAAGATGATATGAGATTTGAGTTTAAAGGTAAAGGTTCCTTCACTGAAGAATCCATTACAACCTGTTTGATTGCTACTAACTCTATGCCAACTACTCCAGATAAGAGTATGGGATTTTATAGAAGATGGTTGATTATAGACTTCCCACATCAGTTTTCTGTTAAGAGAGATTTAATCGGACAAATACCTGATGAAGAATTTGAAAATTTAGGCAGATGTTGCTTGAATTTATTGAAAGAAATGCAGGAAACTAATCAATTAACAAATGAGGGGAGTTTGAAAGAAAGAGAAGCGCGTTTTGAAGAAAGGTCAAATCCAATCCTAAAATTCATTGAAGATGAATGTGAAGAAAATGCTGGATCAAGGATTGAGGTAAGGGACTTCTGTAATACATTCAATGATTACTTAAAATCAAAGCATTTGAGGATTATTAGTCCGAAAGTTATCACCAAGATGTTGAAAGAGGAAGGCTTTGAAGTGTCTCCTAGGAAGATTTTGAAGGGTGCAGACATGGTTTCTATAAGATGTATCACCAATTTAGGGTTTAAAACTACAAAAACTACCATTACTACAGAAATATCAAGTCGTTTTACTAGGGGAGATATGACTTCAAAAAACTGTAGTAATGGTGGTAATGGTAGTTTTCTAAAAAAAGAAGTTATTAAACCCCAAAGTAGTAACGAAACCTTAAATAAAATGGATACCAACAAACAACAATGAATTGGAAACAAGTAAGCCACAGAAAGCATAAATGCCCTTTTTTACAGTTCCAAACCAAATGTACTAATAAATTCCACAGTATATCACAAGGAAGGCCTGATAATCTTTACTGCGGCTATTCTAAGTGTGAGAAATGTCCATATTTCATAGATTCACATACAGAAGCAAAAGATTGCTTAGAAGCTATCAAAACGCCTAAGAAGACTAAATTTAAGAGAGGGTTGATTAAAAATGGGAATTTTTGAAGACACCCATGAACAAGAGCTAAAACTTGGTCAAATTTCTGATAAACCACTTTATGGTAGAAGGAAGTGTCTATATTGTTTAAAACTATATTGGAAGAATTCCCCAACTCAAAAGTATTGTAGTGTAGATTGTGCTCTGAAATTTCGTTCAAGAAAAGATGGCGGTAAAAAAAAGAAACCAAATAGCTATATTAAACTTAGATTTGAGATATTAACCAGGGACAACTTTGAGTGTAAATACTGTGGTAAAAATCCAAGAGAAGATGATATTAAATTACAAGTCGACCATATTAATCCTGGCTCGAAGGGTGGGGAATTTAGAAAAGAAAATTTAATAACTTCCTGTAATTTTTGTAATATAGGTAAATCAGATGTTTTATTAGATAAAAGATTGCAGGAAAAAATAAGAGATATGGTAAAAAATAAATCAAATAATACTATGATAAAAAAGGTGGTTAAAACGGCTGATGGCGAATCCTAGATTTAATTTTTTAAAGCCTTGCAGGAAGTGTGACGAAATGTTTAGACCAGCAGGTAAAGAAACCAGGGTTTGTGACAAATGTAAGAAAAATGGGGGTTCTAAAAGATATGGTAAGAAGTGAGGATATTAACAATGGCTAAGACAGCAACTAGACCAAAAAGGTGTAAAGGATGTAAAAAGGTTTTAGCTGCACATAATAAATCAGGACTTTGTAATTATCATAATACAATGAAAATGGAGAAAGAAAATAGACTAAAGAAGTGTTGGATATGTAAAGAAAAGTGTTCAGGAAATTATAGAATAATAACTAAGAAGGGAACAGAGCATCCATTCTGTAAAAGACATTTTACTCTACTAATGGATCCTATGTTTAACAACCCTACAAAACTAAGGCAGGAGATAAAACGCCTTCAGAGTTACCACTAAGTAATTATACACAAAGCTTATATAGTAAACAATATTAAGAATAATATGATAAACGAAAAACACCTTAACAAAATAAGAAAGGCATTAATAGATTCCAACGGATTAAGTATCTCAGATATGGAGAGGAACTTACGTCTAGTTAGATGTCAAGTTAGAACTTCCATAGCATATCTATTAGGATCTAAAGAAATTGAGGAACATACATTTGGTAAGGCCAAGGTCTACTATTTGGTAAATTTAAAATGATTGATACAGGATTTGGAGTCGCAATTGAAATAATTAAATGTCCAGAAGGAACTTGATTAAATATAAGAAACGACTTAGCTAAAATGGAGAGAATAGAATGAATGAAATTAAGACTTTAAAATACCTTAGAAGGATAGATGGTATTTGGGAGATGGAGGAACAAGATGAATAATTATGAATGTTCTAAATGTGCTGGACATGATGTAGAGAGCCATAGTTTACATTGTACTAAAAATAGAAGTTTAATACCAAATGAATTACCAAGGAAGAAATCAAGAAAGATAGAGTTCTCTATATATCTCATACTCGCAGTAGTATTAGGATTCGGAGCTGCATTATTATTTGTGAATGCAGAGATTAGTCCTCAATGGGTTACAGACCAGACTTTAGATAATCAAACACAGAACGCTTTTGATTATGGATTCCAACAAGGTATCTACTATACAGCAGGCTACACCGGAGAAACAGGTAACTTCACAATAATTCAAAACGATACAATTCAAACAATCCCATTAGAGAATTACTGCTATGCCTGGGTTCAAAATATAAATAAACAACAGGAGGTAAAATAAAAATGGAAGAAACAGAAAATATTCTGGATGCAAAAATCGGAGACAATGAAGTCCCAAAAAATACAGTAAGTCCGGCTAAGGTAACTATCGCAAGTGTAACTATTAAGAAAGAAAATAAAGATGGAAAGAAAATGGATACGCCACTAGCTGAATTTCACGTTATGCACCCAGAGAAAGATAGTCCCTTAAAGATAACAAAAGTAAAATATCTAGATGGAGATAATCTAAAGGCAGTTGGCTTTTGGGTACAGGTAGATCCTGATGGGAATTTCTATAAAGGTTCTGCGGTAGAGATAATTCTAAGTAAATTAGGATGTGAAACTCTAGCAGATACTGTCGGGAAAGAAATAGATACTATCGAAGAAAGTAAGGATAGTCCTTATCTTTGTTTAAAGGCCTACTAAACTCTCACCATTAGGGAAAAAGATACCTTAGACATTTACGCCACAAATTATTTTGTCGTGGCTTTATACTCATCCAAGTGACCCCTCACTTGTCATAAAAGTCCTCCGATGAGGGAGGCAACCTCAAACCCCCTTGGTTTATCACTCTTCCAAGGGGGCCTATAATCACAATGAAAAAAGACACAAGAAATAAAATAGCAGGACTCAACGAAGGGATCCAAGAAGAACTAGACTTACTTACTCGTGAGTTACGGTTTAGAGTTGAAACGATTACTAAGTACAAAGATGAAATTCTAAAGATATTAGATGCTGAATTTATCAATAAGGCGTCGTTGGAAGGGACTTATGCTAGAGCAGAAAAAATTAGACCAGGAATTGTTAAAAGAGCAGAGGATAAACAAAAGCAAATGATTACCGAGTTTGTCCAGAATGCGTCGGAGGATAAGGAATGAAAGACATACCACAGTTAGCTACAGAGATAAAACAAATAATTGAAGATTCATTATGTAAATCATATAGAATGTCACCAGGAGATAAGGCAGCAAGAGTTTATGCGGATGTTGAAGTGAGGTTTAGAAGGATAGAACTTCTAAGACATAGATTAATTAATAAGACTATCAGGGAGGCTTCGCTATGAGTTTTTATCCTATAGGAATGAAGGTAATGATTTTTATAAAACAAAATGCAGAATTAGTAGATGTTGGACAAGGACATTTAACTCTCGGTTGTAAGAAACTTTGGGATATGACTGATGAAGAATTTGATACGCAGTTTCTAAATAATACGTCGGAGGCTGCAGTGTGAAGTTATTAAGAGGTGATTGTTTAGAAAAAATGAAACAAATGGAAGATAACTCTATTGATGTAATAGTAACAGACCCACCATACGGAATACTTGGAGGTTCAAAAACTATAGGTGGTTCAAACATGTCTAAAGTTAATGAATATAATTGTGAGTGGGATAATGATAGAATGTCTAAGGAGATATTAGATGAAATATTTAGAGTGTCAAAGAATCAAATAATATTTGGATATAATTATTTTGCTGATATGTTGCCAGTAACAAACGGATTAATAGTTTGGGATAAAAAGAAAAAGAATAATTGGTTTGATAACTTTTCTGATGGAGAGATGATATGGACAAGTTTTAAGAAACCACTGAGAATATTTAGATTTCTTTGGATGGGTGCTATTAGAGAAGGAAAAAGAGAGAAGAAGGTTCATCCAACACAGAAACCAGTAGATTTAATGGAATGGATAATAAAGAATTATACAGAAGAAGGAGATACTATTATGGACCCGTTTATGGGCAGCGGTTCAACTGGGGTAGCTTGTAAGATTATGAATCGTGATTTCATTGGTATAGAACTAGATGATAAATATTTTAACATAGCTAAAGAAAGAATTGAAGCGACGCACTTTCATGGCAGTACGTCTGGAGGTAAGGATGGAAGGTAATGTAGTTAAGTGTTGGTCATGCAAGAAGCCAGTTAAAGCAGATGACTTCGGAGGATTGTTTACTATCAGAGGAGTTAAGGGACATTGTATAATTCATAATGATAAAGAGTGTATGAGAAAACTTATGATATTCAGAAAGGTACAAGAAAACAACATTCCGAAAAGAGCCGAGTATCCCTGGAAATATGGGTGTGGACATGAAAGTACAGGATTGGTTTTAGATGATAATGAATTAACAATGACTGCTTATTTATTTTGGAAAGATAGTGTTGGAGTAGATGGTTGTATGTCCGAGTGTTTCGATTGCTATTGTAAGAAAACTAAGACGCAGTTTACAGGGAAGGTGAAAGCATGAGTGCGGCAAGAGTACCGAAAGAATATCTTAGACCATACTGTAGAAAAAAGAATGAGGTTAAGAAATGTGTGGCGTGTGATAAAATGTTAAAAGGAAATAATAAAACAGGATTATGTTCAGGACATTGGTCAATTGAGAGAACCATGAATCAAAATGCTCAGAGAGTTTATAAAAAGTATTCGCATAATACAAGGAGGTCGTCGAAATGAACGGAGACTTTATTATACTACCTGGGTTAGCAGTAATTTGGTTTATAATAGGATTTATTTGTGGAAGAATAAAAAGTTCCGAATTGACTTCGGAGGCGAAAGTATGAAACAGATGTTGTATTCAAACTTAATGGAAAGGAGATTTAGATTAATACCAAAATATTTATCCAAGTACGCATCTTTTGTCGAAGATGCCAAAAGTCTATTTAATTATTATATATTGAAAAGAAGGTCAATACCACTTCCAGAGTTGACGCATATTTCGATAGTTCCATCTACAATTTGTAACGGTAATTGTGTTTTCTGTGCTAAGTGTAAATTGAAAGACACTGTAGAGATTATGACATTTGATATGTTTAAAGATGTAGCAGATCAGTACATAGGAAACTTTGGGGATAGGATATATCTAACTCCGACCATTGGGGAAAGTCTAATAGATCCAAACTTTTTTGATAAAGTTAGATACCTTAAAGACAGAGGGATTTGGTGTGAACTTTATACTAATGCAATTCTACTTGGAGACTCTATGGAAAAAGTTTTTGACTCAGGACTAGATAAAATTTGTATAGACTTAGCAGATATAATACCAGAATTTGAATCCAGTGTTTTTAGAATTACTAACGAGGTCGCAAAGAAAAAAATTGAATCAATTATAACATTTATAGAAGAGGCAAAGAAAAGGGAGTCTAACATTATAATATCTCTAAATTTTAGATCGATGAGAACACCACATCAAATAATAAAAGACATGAAAGGAACACCCTTTATGGAATATTATAAAGATGAGCAAATTGAATTTTCGTTTCTACAGAGTTATGATAACTGGGGTGGATTAGTTTCAAGTAAAGATTTATTGGGGATACAAACTCTTAAGAGGCCACCGAAAGTAAAGAAATATCCATGTAGAGAACTTAAGACAGTATCTATTCTTCCGAACGGTAATATAAGACTTTGTGGCTGTAGGTGTTTAGAAACAATGAATGACGAGCTTGTTATAGGAAATATAAAAGATACTTCCTTAAAAGAACTTGGAAACAATAAAAAGTGGAAAAAATTAATGGAAGGTTTTAAGGATGGTGAAATGCCAGATGTATGTAGAAATTGCAGCTTCTACAGACCGGAGATCTGTTCTAAGAATACTAATAAGGCAAATAATTTTGAGGTCAACGCATGATGGAAGATATTTGCCAATTTAAAGTGCTGAGGGAAACAGATAAGTTTGAATTTAATAAAATACTAGATGTTGGTTGCGGAAACGGATATGCCACAAATTATTTTATAGAGAAAGACAAAGATGTAACCGCATTAACATTATCTCCAGAAACCTACAATCTCCCAATTGGAAATGTGAAGGTAGTTGTGGGTAACGTAGAAAAATTACCATTTGAAGATAATAGTTTTGATGCAGTATGGTGCTACAACTTATTGGAACATACTCACAATAATGGAATAGCACTAAAAGAAATGAGACGAGTATTAAAAGATGGGGGGTTTTTATTTATCGGGGTCCCAGAATATGAGCCTTATATTCATGGTGGACATGTATCTCCAAATTGGAATGTGGGACAGTTGATGTATGTGTTAGCTGTTAACGGATTTAATATAAAGAGAGGTAAGTTTGTTAGTATTAGTAGATCAATAGTAGGATTCTGTAAGAAGGGAAGTATACCAGAAAACTTAAGGTATGATTACGGAGATATAGAAACCTTAAAGGATAAATTTCCGATTAAAGTATATGAAGGCTTTAACGGTAATATAAAGAGAATAAATTGGGATTTGAAACATAATTATTATGGGATGAAGTTCTTGGGTAATGTGTCCAGGATAATAAAAAGTAAATTAAAACAGTTACGCATCAGGGGAAGGAGTTCACCAATGACTTCGGAGAGGTCGGACAAATGAGTTTAGATAATCCAAAACCAGAAGAAAAGGAGTTTTTTGAAACCAAAGAAGATGATTTCAATTGGGTAGACTGTCCATTCTGCGGTGGAGAAATAACACAACTTAGGAAAGCTTTCTTTGAATGTATAAGTTGCAAGCAAGGAATGATAGCAGATGAACAAGACATGATGAGATCAAGGAATCGAACTGGAGGATTCGCTTAGGATAGTTAATACGAACATGAGATTAATAGAAATGATAAAACTTGCACGGAAATCAGATGATCCAATGGGTATGATATATTTGATCCTTTTATCTGTGGGAATTTTCCTTCTTTCAATAATAGTTATACAAGTAATAAAGGAGTACGTATTTTGATTAAACTACGATGGAAGAAATAGAAAAGAGATTAGTACAAAGAATTTTTCAATGTTATGATGATTTGAAAATGGTAAGAATGTGTAATAGAACATTACTAACTATTGAATGTTTTAGAAATAGACTAGATGAATTACTGTTGCTATATAGTCACTCAAAAGATATGAGCTTTATTGAAGCTTGTGAACAGTTCGGAATTAAATACGAAGAAGTAGATTCGCCTAAGCCTTAAATTACG
>SDBT01010973.1_pt1 | contig 14605 bp, 7 predicted proteins | sample 2277101 | NCBI WGS metagenome assembly SDBT01 (sample SAMN10404973, study PRJNA504765) | marine sediment metagenome | isolation source: marine sediment core GS10_PC15, 103 cmbsf | place: Arctic Ocean: Southern Knipovich Ridge | collected 2010
GCTCAGGATTTCTCAATCCGGTCGTGGAGCTTACACACGGTTTTCCCTGGCACGATCCGGACCTCTTTATCAGATATGCAGCAGCGATTTTGGCAGGCGGAGTACCAATAATAGCCGGTTTGTGGGTAGCGTCGATTATAATGAACCAGGTTTACGAGAATCGACGGAGGAACGAACTCGGGCGGTTGAGGAAGCTGCAGAGAAGGTTTGGAGAATATAATGTCAGGCCGAAGTCCAGGTCCAACGGTCACTGCGGGAATAACTCCACTCGTACCTTATCCCGGGAAATAAAAAAGCCCACTCGGGGTGGGCGTTACGATCGATTTATGTGACGGTGAATTATCCGGATCGGGGATCAATCATCCCAGTGACCCTGTCCCGGAGGAGACATGATATTCACCGCGATCGGCGTTTCAAGCGTATCGGTCGCACCCTCGTTGTCGGTGACTCGAAGGTTCACGTAATAAGTTCCTGTGTCTTCGTAGACAACATGGGGCTTGGATTCCTGACCGCCGGAATAAGCATCACCATAGATGCCGTCTCCGTCGAAATCCCACTCCCACGAGACAATGTAACCGTCGACATCGTACGAGTGATGACCCTTGAAGATAAGCTGCTGACCCACCCATGCCCAGGTTTTGTTAACCGTTGCCACGGCAACGGGTGGCATGTTGTCGCCCTGAGCGACAACCACAATGTGAATCGTTTGATCGAGTGTATCGGTGGCTCCGTCGTTGTCGGTAACGCGGAGGTCAACGAAGTAATTTCCGGGTGCCGGGTAAGCCAACTGTGGTTCCTGATCGGACCCACCAGTGTAGGAATCGCCGTATATTCCGTCGTCGTTGAAATCCCAGGCCCATGAAATAATGGTCCCGTCGGAATCGTATGAGGCCGAGCCGTCGAAGGTGATGATCTCACCAACTTCGGCCACGTACTTGTCCGCCGAGGCAATGGCCACAGGAGGAGTGTTCTGCGAACTCGAAACGACAATCAGGATTTTCTGATTGAGAGTGTCGATCGCTCCCAGATTGTCGGTGACCCGCAGGTCCACGTAATGGTTGCCCTGAGTTGAGAATGAAAATTGGGGCATCTGGTCTGAACCGCCGCCGTAGGAGTCGCCGAAAATCCCGTCATCGTTGAAATCCCAGTCCCAGGCGACTACTGTGCCGTCCGGATCGAATGAGTACGATCCATTAAAGGTAACAACCTCACCAATCTCAGCATTGTATGTATCTGCGTATGCAAAAGCGAACGGAGCCATGTTCTGCGGATCGGTAACGGTTATCAGAATTTTCTGATTGAGAGTGTCAACCGCGCCCTCGTTGTCGGTGACACGAAGGTTGACGTAGTGTCCGCCCGCAGCGCCGAATGAGAACTCGGGGGCCTGGTCGGTACCGCCGCCGTACGTATCGCCGAAAATACCGTCGTTATCGAAATCCCATTCCCACGAAACGATCGAGCCATCGGGGTCGTAGGAGTACGATCCGTTGAAAGTAACAACCTCTCCGACTTCAGCCTCGTTCTTGTTGGGAGTAGCTATGGCTACGGGAGACTGATTGGAAGTACTTGTTACAATAATCAGGATTTTCTCATCGAGAGTGTCGGATGCATCTTCGTTGTCGGTGACGCGAAGGTTGACGTAGTGGTCGCCGGATGTGCTGAATATATACTCGGGCTTCTGGTCGGTGCCGCCTCCGTAGACGTCACCGAAAATACCGTCATTGTCGAAGTCCCACTCCCACAAAACAACCGTTCCGTCTGGATCGTAGGAAAAAGAACCGTTGAATGTAACAACCTCGCCAACCATCACATTATTGGTGTTTGAGGTGGCAATGGCGATAGGTTCATCGTTCTGGACATCGGCCACCGTGATGAAGATCTTCTCGTCGAGTGTATCGGTTACACCCTCGTTGTCGGTTACGCGAAGGTTTACAAAATAGTTGCCGCCGGAGTTGAAGCTGAACTGGGGCATCTGGTCGGTGCCGCCATCGTACGGGTCACCGAAAACACCGTCGTTATCGAAGTCCCATTCCCACGAAACCACCGTTCCGTCGGGATCGTAGGAGTTCGACCCGTTGAACGAAATAACCTCTCCAACCAGGGATTCGTCCTTATTGGATGTAGCAACCGCTACCGGGGACGCGTTCTGGGGATCGGTCACGGTGATCATGATTTTCTCATTGAGTGTATCCGAAGCACCTTCATCGTCGGTCACCTGAAGGTTAACGAAATGATCGCCGCCGGAGCTGAAGGAAAACTCGGGCATCCCGTCGGTACCGCCGTCGTAAACATCACCGAAAATCCCGTCATTGTCGAAGTCCCATTCCCAGGCCGTAATCGTTCCATCGGGATCGTACGAGAGCGTTCCGTTAAATGAAACAACTTCATCCACCATGACGTCGGTATTATCAGGCGTAGCAATTGCAACCGGTGGGAGGTTCGGAGTGTCGAGAACGGTCAACAGAATTTTCTCATCCAGCGTATCGGATGCGCCGTTGTTATCGGTGACCTTGAGATCGATCCAGTAATCACCCGGAGTGTTGAAGATCACCCAGGGTTGAGCATCCGTACCGGCATCGTAGCTGTCCCCGAAAACTCCGTTGTTATCGAAATCCCACATGTAGTCGGTGATCTGACCGTCGGCATCGTGCGAGCCTGTTGCGTCGAAAGACACAAGCGTGCCGATCGTGACAGGACTCTCGATACCCATTAGGGCATTCGCCTCGGGAGAGATGTTCTCGGGATTTTCTGTCGGGGAAATATTGCTGACTGTAAATAACTTGTAGAAAGCCAGTGGAGCGGAGCCGGAAAATCCGGTGGTGGTCGGCTGATAATCTCCGTGTGCGCTTACCACCGTGATCAGACCGTCCAGACCGCTGTTATCGAGCAGGTTTGCACCGTCCAGTGTGACTTCATATGTTGCGAATGTTTTGCTGCCCGCTCCGGGATCGATGAGTACACCGTGCGCAAGTCCCTGGTAGCCGGTGGGGCTTTCAAGCATAACACCGGCAATCTCATTGGCGATATCACCAGCACCGAGCATTCCCTGCCAGTCGAAAACCTTGACCTGGATAAGTGCGCTTCCGCCTTTATTGGAGCTGCTTTCAAAGTAAAGACTGTTGTTGATGATGTCCGTGACCACCCAGAAAGGTTCTTCCTGGTTTGCCTGGGGGAGGAAATCGGTCGGGATGGTCACCGGGTCACCCTGATTGTAGTTCGGGATCGGATACCATGACGCGTCGATGGCATAATTAAACTTGATCACGAATTTTTCGCCGTTGACCGGGAACCAGACTTCGTAGTGCCGGGAATGAACTGCATCGGTTGAAAACGACAGTCTGTCGTTAAAATTCATATTTCCGGCATATTCGGTGTTGCCCAGGTCGTCGGAGAAGACACGGTATCCGTTCAGAGTGGCGTTGTACTGTCCGATCTCATAGCTGATACCAAGGTCGCCGTCGTTGTAGCTGAAGATATTCTCTCCGTGATTGAACTCAACGGGGTTCCACCATCTCGTCAGCCCGTCCGGATTCAGGATACGCGGATCCTGGGGGCCGGCCATAACGATCGACGGGTCGTTAAACCCGGTCACGGAGCCTGAAGCGATCATTATTCCGTGGACATCGAATCCAGCCAGATTCTGCTTCGCAGGATAGGGGTGGTAGAGCAGGACATCGAGACCGATCGTGTTGTGAGTCTTATCGATCGAGAAATCCTCGAAAGAAACACAGGCCGGATTGTCGTTCATGTCCATTACCACGTTGAAGTGAGTCTCCGCTGATCTCAACGGGACAGCTTCGATTGTTTCGTTCTCCAGGTCCACCGTGCATTCCCACATGCCCCAGAGCATTCGTCCGGTTTCGACGGGCTGGGAAGAAGCTGTCAGGTTAGGGTCGCCTTGTCCGGGATTCATTGAATCGGGAAGAATAGGGCTGCTTCCGGATGAACAACTTGCCAGGAGAAGTGCGACTAAGCTTACAAAAAGAAAATTCCTCATTGGTCTTCAGGACCTCCTCGGGTCGGATAAAAGCAGTATCTGCCTGTTAGCATCAGGGGTAACGGATTCCTCGGGCTTTTCATTTTATAAATGTACATAATACAAGCCCAGTCCTTGTTTGACCTGATTAAGTCATATAAGGACACTGGTGCCAGGTACTGAGTTATTAGTTAGATGCGAACGCAGGCAATTCCTATATTGGGTTATAGAATATCGAGAAAAAATGAAACAGGTGAATAGAAAAAAGGGCACGAATCTCGCGCCCTCAGACGGCTGACAAAGTCTACGGTACTGTAAACGTTGGATAAATATTGAATCGGGTGCCACGCTCAAAAACCATCCTGGTTTTTGGGCGTGTCGGGCTGTTTACCTGTATCCTGACATAAATACTGAATTCACTGAACTCAGCACGCCCAAACCGAACTCCAGCTCCGCTGTCGTTCGGCTTGAGCGTGGCACCCGACCTTGATGTTCCTGATTCCAGGTAGACTTTGTCGCCAATTAAAAAGAGCGCGAATCTCGCGCCCTTTGGGTGGTCGGGGATTTTCAGTGCGACCCCCTTACTCTCTCAGCCACGTCTTGATAACCTTCGCGGCTGATGACGGGTCTTCCTTAATTAGTTTCTCAATTTCCTCCCTGATCCTCAGTTTTTCAAGAGTCTCAGGGTCGGCTGATGGAAGCTCGATGCTTTCATCTATCTCATCAGCAGCGTAAGTCGGTCCGGCGTATGCAAGTTCCATCGGCTTGAGGAAGTTCTTCAGGACCATCCAGAAAATCCCCAGTACAACCAGAACGATGACGATTCTGCTGATGTTACTCCACATTTGGCTGCGGTCGAATTCTGCTCTCGAAGCGGCCAGTTGCTCTTCGAGAGTAGTGTCGAAAGGCATGAATGCGACGGTCAGGATATCGCCGGTGTCGGTGCTGATTCCGGCTGCCGCCTTGATGAGATTTTCCACATTGGTGATCTCACTTGCCAGAGGCCCGTTTTCATCTTCATAATCGATCAGTACACCGACCGAGCTGTGCTGCACCTGTCCGGGCGCCTCGACGCGTATCTCGTGAGTTGTGGATGCCTCGTAGTTCTTTGTTTCAGTCGATGTATCCGATTCATAGGGCTGGCCGGCAGCCGATGGGTAGGACGGTATATTGCTTTCGGTTCCCGGAATACCTGCAGCGCCGGTCAGACCTTCTCCCGCTTCGGATGTTTCACTGCGCTCCTGGCTGATTAACACGCCGTGGTCGGTTCCTTCCAGCGGTTCCACGGTCAGGCTCTCAGACTCCACCTGGTCGAAATCCATCTCGCAGGCGAAACTTACCGCAACTTTACCAACACCGTAAGTGCGTTCGAGGAGCGAACGGATAGCCGCCGCTCGTTGTTGTTCGTATGCTGTTCGGGCTTCCACCTGGGTAGGGAGAAGCATTCCGGGATGTGAAGGCGTCGGTCCGGTAAGCAGATTCATATTCTGGTCGATAATCGTGACATTGCCCGGGTCGAGACTGCCGATAGCGCCTGCTACAAAAGTACGGACCGCTGCTATCCTGTCGTTTGAAAGCGCGGTGCCGGGCGGATGCAGTTGCAGGACAACACTCGCCATTGGATCGATCTGGTCCGAAATAAACGGAGTCGGTTCGGGAAGAGTGAGATGCACCCTGGCAGCGGATACCTCGTCGAGGCTCATCAGAGTCCGGGACAATTCACCCTCGATCGCCCTGTTCCGATTCTGCCTCTGCAGGAAATCGCTCATACCCAGCGCGGACTTGTCGAAAAGCTCATAACCGGTTGTGCCGGATGGAGTAAAACCGTCGGAAGCAAGAGCGAGTCTCAACTCGTCGACCTCATCCGCCGGGACCGTGATTCCCTTCCCCCCGTCGGTGATCTTGTAATCGACTTCCAGCGACTGCAGCTCGTCTACAATATTCGCGGCATCAGAGGGTTCCAGACCGCCGTAGAGGAGCGCGTATCCCTGGGACCGTCCGACCGTCAGCCATACGACCAGGGCAATGATCAGCACCAGGGCGGAGATCACGAGGACCATCCGCTCGTTGGAGTTCATTCTGCTCCATAGACTCGTAAGCTGGGCGACGAAGTTGGTTTTTTCCGTTTCCATGGGTGCCCCCGATACCTACCATACGGCTGCGTTCTGAACGGGCTGCAGCTTAAACAGGCATTCGACTGATTACCTGGTAGGCTTCGATCAACTTATTCCTGAGTTCGATAAAGAGATCCATCGCGAGTTGCGCCTTTGTCGATGCCAGCATGACCTGGTGAAGCTCCACCGGTCGACCGAGAGCGAGATCGATCTGCAGCTTGTCACTCTGATTCACAAGATCGTTAACACTTCCAACCGCTTCAGAGAGAAGGTCGGCGAAGCTCATTTTTTCGGCTTCCGGTGTCAGGGCAGGGGAATTGATTTCCAGGGCCGGGAAGACACCGGTAAGTTTCGAGCCTATGTGATTCACTTCGGTCATATTTGCCGGATGCGACAACGGTCCCACAGACGAGTACGGGGCGCCTCGATTAATCCACCTTTAATATCCTTAATCAGGGGCATTTTTTTCGGATTTAATGATATTTAAAGAATTATGGGGATCAGGGACGCCTAACGGCCGATCGACAGGGTTCTCATCAGTAGCTGTTTAGTCGTCTCGAAAACGGAGAGATTAGCTTCGTAGGCGCGGTTCGACCCGATAAGGTCGACCATCTCGACAATCGGATCGACATTCGGATATGCCACGTCCCCGTCGGCATTAGCGTCGGGATGTCCCGGATCGTGAACTATATGGAAAGGAGTCTGATCGGTTGCGATTCTGATTACCCTTACACCGTGGTACGGCATCAGGTTGTCCGCCCAGGCTGAACCCGGTCGCATCGAAACAAAGGGAGGCTCTTTCCTGGCCGCGAACACAGCCATGTGACGCCGGAAAGGACCGCCCTCAGGGGTGCGGGTGGTCGTGGCATTCGCGATATTGTCGGCGATAAGGTCCATACGGAGCCTCTGTGCGGTCATGCCGCTCGCCGCGATATCAAGCGATGTGTAGAGCGCCACGCGTTATCGCCTCCCCTCTGCGATTGCTGTACGAATACTTGCAAGCCGTCTGCCGATGAGGTCCGTTAGCGCCGAGTACTGCAGGGCGTTCTTCGCCTGCTCAGCCATTTCGTGGTCGATGTCGACATTGTTCCCGTCGAGACGCCAGGTCGTTGAATTTTCAGTGTAGATGATACCCTCGGACGTCAGCGTCACCATCGAGCCGTATGCCGTGCGTCCGGGCAGATGCCCCGGTTGGGTCTGTCTGAGGGGAAGTTCCGTCATCGGGGCATCGACATTCAGTTCCCTGGCCAGAAACTCCTCGAATCTGAGCCGCTTGGCCTTGTAATTCGGTGTCTCGGCATTCGCGATGTTGTGCGCGATCAGATGGGCACGGGTCGCGCTTGCGTCCATGGCACGTTCGAGAGCGATAAAAGCAGGACTGGAAAAAAGTTTGTTCAACATAGCGAAGAGCGGCGCTGAGACGCCATCCATGATAAATTTCGGCAGAATAAGCATCAACTGAAGAACTTCCGGTGGACAGAAAGCGGGTATAACAGAGGAATAAATAATTCACATGACATTTAATGGTCAGGACTGGTTTCCATCAAAGTGACAGATGTAGATTCAGGCATAACTAACCAACCGGGGGTCTTGCGAGAGCAGGAGTGTAGGCTAAACTTGAACAGAAGTGCTGATTTTTCCACAATTTCACCGTTCAATGTGGAAACAAAGTGAGTAGATAATTGCAAATACTGAATATTGGATAGTTAAAGAATTCCTATTAAACTTAAACGCGATTTTCCACAACTCTCCACATCTGCGATGCGGCTCCGGCTCATTCCAGTTTTCCCGCCAGTCTCTCCATCTCAGACTTCAGCCAATCACGTATCCAGATACGGTCGCTGCCGAGTAACCGGTCCAGTCTGTGCCGTCTGGCTATTATTCCGGCTATCGAAAATAGAAATACCCACGGTCCCGCAAACCAGGCGACTGGATCGGTAATCATGGCCCTGAAGAAGCCGTATGTTTCCTGTAGGAGTATCGGGATGAGATCGGGGAGCATGGACCCGACCGACTCGTGCTTCCACATGATCCTCCGTCGATTCCCATAGGCACGCACACGAATCTCCGGTTCTTTCCGTCCGCCCGAGCCGGCAAGCTCGTGAGTGCCGGTTGCCTCCGGCGTGTATCCGAGCTTCCAGCCTGCACGATGGAGACGATAATCCAGGTCGATATCCTCGAAGTAAGCGAAGAAATCGGGATCGAACGGACCCTCCTCTTCCCTCGCGTCCTCCAGCGCCTCTCTCCGATAAAGTGCACATGCGGCTGAGAGACCGAACACTTCACCTTCAATGAACGGCGGGTCTGCATCATGCTTAACAGGCAAACCTGCGCCGCGGTTTCTGACGATTCGGTCCCGGAAGATATCGTGACCGGTCGTGTCAATTACCCGCTGACCGTCCTTCTCGTCCGGCCTGAACAAAGTTCCGCCGACTCCGGCCCAGTCCGGATTTTTATCGAGAGTGTGTACGAGAGCCGTAAGGTGCGATCGATCGAGGCAGACATCCTGGTTCAGAAACAGGATCATCGGAGCCGATGACTGCCTGTACATGGTATTCATGGCAGCAGCAAAGCCGATATTCCTTTTGCTTCCATCAATATGCCTACTCACCTGCGCATCGGTTTCCTCAAGGAACTTCACGGCTTCATCGCCGGTTTTCTCCGGACAGCCGTTATCGAACAACAGGACTTCGAGCGTCACGCCATCCTGAGCGAGAAGGGACTCAAGGCATGCCCTGATGGAACCGCGTCCGCGGTACAGGGGAATCAGAACGCTGATACGGATCGGCTCGGGCATGATCGAATTGTATCAAAACCGGCGAGCATGCGTTGGAGTCCGCTGTCCGGGCAAAAAAAAACCCCCTCATCGAGGGGGCTGTAAAATGGATATTCAGAAGAGATCAATCAGTCAGGTCCCAGATGTACCATGCCGAATCAGCTTGCGAATCGAGCGGGCAACCGTCGAGAACCCCGATGTAAACGACATAAAGTCCAATATCCCCGGGATCGACAGCACCGCTCAGTTCACCGGACATTGGATTCATGAGTATCCCGTTTGGCAGACCAATAGCAATCCAGAATAGCGGGGGATCACCATCGACTGCAGTCATAGTGTGACTGTATGGGGTGCTGTCGGGAATCGGTTCCGGAATGGTATCGTCCTGAATGGCCGGCGGCGGGTTAGTGCATCCGGTGGCTCCGATTAAACTCAGAGTAAACACGATGCTGTCGCACTGTGGAGACGGATCATCGCATTCATCGCATACCTGAACGGTGAGTTCATACGAGCCTTCATCAGATGTATCAGTCGTTCCGAGCAGCCTTCCATCGGGAGTAAGCGCCACGGTCACAGGAAGAGACGGGACGCTGTCCTCAAGAGTCCACGAGAGGTTGCCATGACCGCCTGTTGCAGCGAACTGAAAGTTGACAATGCCGCCTGCAGGAGCCGAATAACTTGTTCCGGAGCTGATTACCGGAGGCGGTGCACAACCCGAAGGCGGCAGGATCGATAAGACAAAGTCGGCTCCATCCGACTGAGAACCAAGCGGACAGCCGTCTATGACGGTCACGCTGAATTCCCAGTCACCGAGGTCCGTTGCATCGGGTGTGCCTTCGAGAACACCCTCGACACTGAGAATGAGGGATTGTGGTAGCGAATCTGGATCGTCCAGAAGCCATCGCAGATCATTGTTGGTCAGATCTCCCCCGGTTGCCTCGAACTGGAAAGAATACGGGAATGTGGCGTATGCATCATCGACGCTCAGGGTCGTAATCGTCGGACCCGGGTCGCAGGCGGTGATGATTTCAAGAGACAGGATTCTATCATCGCATTGCTCATCAGGACATGAATCGCAAACCTGGAAGTGCAGGTTGTAACTGCCTGCCGTACCGGCATCAGGGATTCCTGAAATTGTGCCGTCCGTTCCAAGTATGAGACTCGACGGCAGCGGATCCTCGTCGCTGAGGACCACCCACGTCAGAGGCAGTTCTCCGTTCGATGCATCGAGAGTGAAATTGTACTCGGCTCCCTCGCCGGCGACTGCAAGTTCCGTCGTCGTGATTGAAGGTTGTACTGCACATTCAATGGCTCCGAGAATGGTCAGGTTGTAAAGCTGGCTGTCGCTCTGCGGCTCCAACCAGCATGCGTCCGTGACCTGTATCTCAATACCGGGGTGAGGACCACCACTACCCGCAGCAGGTGTACCGCTTATCATTCCGCTGCTTGTCATATTGAGACCGTTGGGAAGTGTCTCGACGCTGATAATATCCCAAGTCTTCGCGCCCTGTCCGTCAGTTGAGAACATCTGAATGGCGTAAGGCGTTCCTATGTCCCCGTCCGGCAGCTCGGTTGTAGTGATTACCGGTGGATCGACACACGGTCCCTTAACATCGAATGCGAACCAGTCACTGTCTTCCTGCTGGACCGGGCACTCGTCGGTGACACTGACATTCAGCGAGTACGGACCCGCTGCCCCGGCACCGGTTTCCGGCGTGCCCGAGATAGTTCCGGCAACCCATGTGAGACCTGCAGGAAGTACGGCAGGATTCAGGAGTTCCCAGGTCAGAGTTCCTTCGCCGGCTTCATTTTCAACCGTCGTGAAGATGTATTCATATACAATCCCTTCAACCGCAAGTGGAAGCTCGGGATCGATGACCGGGTCCCTCAGAATGGTCAATGGCGCACATATGGGCGGTGGCTGAACCAGGAGGCTCAGTTCCCTGGAGTCGCACTGTGCTCCGGCACCACATGCATCGCAGACTTCAACAGTGAAGGGGTAGAATACTCCGCCCGTTCCGCCTGTGTCGGCGCCAAGTGTTCCTGAGACAACTCCGGATGGACTCAGCTCAATTCCGGAAGGCAGACCTCCCGCAGTAATTGACCACGTGAGTTCACCCTCGCCCTCTAAGGCCGCAAAAGTGAATTCGTATGGCTGGGTTTCGACCGCGGTAGCAAGATTCTGCGTCACGATCATAGGCGGACTGGCGCATCCAAATTCCTCGGTTTGGATGGTGAGATTGATCTCGACAGTATCACACTGCGATACGGCCGGACAGGAGTCGCACACCTCTATGGTGAGAGCGTAGACTCCGGCCGAATCAGGTGTCGGTGTACCGGAGATTATTCCCGTTACCGGATTGAGGTTTAAGCCGTCCGGAAGCTGTCCGGCGGCAATCGACCACGTAAGGTTGCCTTCTCCGGCGTTTGCCGTGCACTCATACAGGTATAGAGAGTTTTCTGTTCCGGCAGGCAGACTGTCGAATGTGATTTCGGGTGGCGGGGCACATCCGGGAATCGGAGGCTCGCCGCATTCTATCGGAATCGTGAATCTGCCCGTAGAGTATCTCGGAGCCAGCACGTTGGAGTCGCTGACCATCGCATAGAAAGCAATGGTGGTCGGACCATACCATTCAGGCACCGAGCCCTTGACCTTTCCATCCCAGGTCAGCTCCAGGAAGTACGGGAGGTTCACGCCCGGAGGGAAGAGCGACCATACAGTCGGCGGGTCGCCGCCCTCGTGCTGCAGCAGGACATTATAGGTATTGCCACATGAAACGGTCGGAAGTTCTCCTCCCTCGACATATGGAGGATTCTCACCGAATGTAGGGTTGCTGTAGTCGACCGTAAAAGGTCCTTCGGTCGTCATCCCCACAGCACCGTCTTTTTCTGTGACCGTTGCACGGAAATAAATGCCGCCGTGCTTGAGGTTTTCACCGGCGGTACTCGCTACCTGCCTGTCGGCGTACTCAAGGTCGGCGACCGCATACCACCAGAACACCACTTCGGTTCCAGTGGCCGGCACGACGATGTTCTGCAGACTGGCTGGGTTGACCTTGCCGGGCAGTGATGTCGCGGTCCTGAATGGATCGTCGAGTCCCTCACTGAACGTGACCGCCAGGGTGACCTCGGTCCGCTGATCGGACTGAAGCCGGATGGTCAGCGGTATAGCCGAAGCGTACTGAAGGGATTTGATGGGAACGAACTCAACAGTCGTTACGTCACCACCGGGGGAGACAACACCGTCGCCCCCCTTGCAGCCCACGATCAGGCCCAGTAAAAGGATCAGGATTATTGAAATAGAAGTGAAACGTATGGGTCGATTTGCTGACATGAGATCTCATGACCTCCTGGATTGCTTTTGGGCAGCGATAGACAACCGCCCATCCGTGCGACGGGATACACTATTTTACTCATTAAACGGGGTGGAAATCAAATAAAACAGCATTGTATTAAGTATCTATTAAAGAGGGCAGGTCTGTGCATAGGGTGGAGATGCACGCTTTGAGAGACAAGCCAACAGCTAGACTTGCTGAAGGATGCCCCACATCCGGCTGCGATTTAGTGCTGATATATGGTTTAATTTCTGCTGAGCAGGTTATCCTATGTTTTACGAGGTGTCAGAGTGAAGGTTTATGGTTTCATCATTGTCGCTACGATCCTTTTCATCCTGTTGGGATGCAGCGGGTCGTCCGACCCGATTGCACCGCCTGCTGGAATTATCCCAAATGATGCATTATCTGAAATTTCGTCTTCCGGATCTGCCTCCAACCGGTATTTGCTGGGCTACTGGAATGTCAGCGTCTCTGCCGACCGATCCATTATTGAGGTTGTTCCGGATCGTTCACTCACGATGCATCTCAACCTGGTGAAGTTTCTCGAACATACGGTTTGTACGGATTGTGTTGAGTTGACAAACCTCCAGCCGACGTACGATGACATCATCAATGCAAATGTGTTGATTCAAAATCCATATACTGACAATCTGAAATTGACCGCGTTCGATGTGAGACTGATATTCATCACGGATTCGGATTATATATTTCCTGTAAACGACAGGAGTGTAGCGATATCTGGTGATATTCCCATCCTGTTAAATCCTGACGGTTACACTACGCTCTTCAATCAAAGTGATTACCCGACTGGTGGGCCAGGTCCCGATGCTCTCAAGTATTATCCCGGGAAACTTTCACTGGGAGATAATTTCGACGCGACGTTGAATCCGTACATCGCATTTATGAAAGAGAATCCAAGACGTCATTTCCCCAACGGACCAAATTTCCTTTACGATGATTCCGAAATTTTCGCAGTAGAACTTCCACAGGGGTCAGTTCAGTTTGGATACGCAGTGGATGCATGCTGGGTCCCAGTGGATACAGTCGTTGATCCGATAGCCGATTTCCCTCTTAGCGCAAACTGCCTTGAAGCCTATATTGTCAATGCCTATGTAGAACGGGGACTTGTTCCAGGCGGTGGCAGCGCGGCCGTTGGGATTGAAGTGTTCGACCATCAGGGTGTGGACACAATCGACTCTGTATTTGTCGAAGCCCCTGATTTATTTTCTGGTGAGATTGAGCTTACCGACATTGAGATTGTAGATTCTGAAACTGCAGTCTTCCGTGGATCGATTTCAAATGACCTTGGGGTTGGTTCCGGTTATTACCCGCTCCTGGCAAGGGTCGATGATACTGAACCCGACCCGAATCTCGGACAGATAAGCGCCTGGGATTTGATAATGGTCGGCATTAAAAACGGCTGGGCTCTAACCTGGGGAAGCGGCGGATTAGATGGAGGTAATTCAGTAGCAGTCGATTCTGAAGGGAATACTTACGTTACAGGCTATTACGGAGACGGTGTCGATTTGGATCCTGGTGCTGGTCTGGATATACATTCGGGTGCGATCAGCGTCTTTCTGGTCAGTTTTGACGACAACGGCAAATACAGATGGGCACAGACGTGGGTCGAAACAGGAATGGGTTACGGCAACGGTGTTGCCACGGATAACATGGGAAATGTCTACGTGGCAGGCTCGTTTTACGGCGCAGAGGATTTTGATCCAGGACCTGGAATAGATGAGCATATATCCAGTGGTGGATTGGCAGATTCGTTCTTAAGCAAATTCACGTCCACTGGTAAATGGGTGTGGAGTCGGACCTGGGGGGGGGCAGATTACGAAAAATCACAGCACGTTGAATGCGATGAAACAGGTAACGTTTTAGTAACCGGTCAGTTCTACGGGACAGCGGATTTCGATCCGGGTCCTGGTGTTGACGAATATACAGCTCCAGGCGATGGTAGTTCGGCATTCCTCTGTAAATACAATACGGATGGTGATTTCCAGTATGCTCGCACATGGGGAGGTACTTACTACGATGATGCAACAAGTTGTGTTGCGGACCTGGAATCAGTGTACGTAACGGGCTATTTTGGTGACACGGTAGATTTTGATCCCGGATCTGGTGTATCAGAAGTTACTGCCTTGGGAACCCGTGATGTTTATCTTGTGAAATTCGAATTATTATCAGGAAATTTCCAATGGGTAAGACCATGGGGGGGAGAAGGTGGGGGTTCTGGTAACGATGTAATAATCGGTAATGCTGGAGATATACTTGTTACCGGAACTTACTCGTGGGATGTTGATTTTGATCCAGGCATAGGGATTGAAAGTCGGAGTTCGAACGGTGCGGAGGATATTTACTTGAGTTGCTTCGATTCGGCAGGCCAGTTTCAATGGGTAAA
>SDBT01010974.1_pt1 | contig 14604 bp, 15 predicted proteins | sample 2277101 | NCBI WGS metagenome assembly SDBT01 (sample SAMN10404973, study PRJNA504765) | marine sediment metagenome | isolation source: marine sediment core GS10_PC15, 103 cmbsf | place: Arctic Ocean: Southern Knipovich Ridge | collected 2010
GGCGTAGCTAATCTACGGCGTGCCTTTTGCCAAGAAGTGTTTATTAAAGTTTAACAGGGGTTGCCCATCTTCTATTAGGATATATGGTGACCTCACCCCCTCTTAGACACCTTTATAATGGGATGCCCTTTTGATAGGGAGAGTTAAAGAGAGGCTTTGCCTCTCTTATATAACCCGTTCCCCCTTCCCCTTGGTAAGGGGAAGGGGGATAAAGGGGGATGGGGTTACCAAATAAAACCTAAAGGGGGTGAGGTTACATATTCACCTTAAATGACCTTCATTGAGTGCTAGCTAGGGCTATGATATAATAAATAGTCGGGGTGTGTGAGTTATGCTGGATAGATTAGAAAGAATAGAGAAGCGTTGTCAGGAGCTAGATGAGCGCATGGCCACGCCTGAGGTAGCCTCAGACCTGAAGCAATTGCAGGTCTTGGCTCGGGATAGAGCCAGCATTGAGGACGTGGTAACAAAGTATAGGGAATATAAGGCAACAGCCAAGTCGCTGGAAGAAACGAGGGCGATGCTGGACGATGGGCTGGATGAAGAGATGACCGCTCTGGTCAAACAAGAGGTAGATAGCCTTGAGTTACAGTTAGACCGTCTGCTTCAGGAAGTCAAGCTTGCCCTCACCCCCAAGGACCCTAATGATAAAAAAGATATCATTCTGGAAATCCGGGCTGGGGCTGGTGGTGATGAAGCCGGACTGTTTGCTGCTGACCTCTTCCGTATGTATAGTCGTTATGCTCAGGCTAAAGGTTGGGGAATAGATATTATTAATCTTAATGAAAGCGGCATCGGCGGCTTTAAGGAAATCATATTTGAAATAAAAGGTAAGGGCGCTTTCAGCCGATTGAAGTATGAAAGCGGAGTTCATCGGGTACAGCGAGTGCCTACTACCGAATCTTCGGGTAGAATCCATACCTCAACAGCTACGGTAGCTGTTTTGCCTAAGGCTGAGGAGGTGGACATATCTATCAATCCTGATGACCTGAAAATTGACATCTTCCACAGTGGTGGTGCCGGCGGGCAGAATGTAAATAAGGTAGCTACCGCTGTCCGCATCACCCACTTGCCAACCAGCATAGTTACCACCTGCCAAGATGAGCGTTCACAATTGCAGAACAAGATAAAGGCGATGACGGTGCTGCGAACCCGACTCCTGGATATAGAGCGGCGCCAGCAGGAAGAAAAGATAACCGAGGAGCGGCGCTCCCAGGTCGGCACTGGCGACCGTGCTGAAAAGATACGAACTTACAATTTCCCTCAGGACCGTATTACTGACCACCGCATTGGTCTGACCCTCCGTAACCTGCCCCGAATCCTGGAAGGAGAGCTTGACGAACTTATTGATGCTGTAACCACTAATTACCAGGCGAAGCAACTAGAGGAACAAATGGCGTGACCCTAAAACGGGCTCTTAGTCAGGCACGAGAGATTCTGGCGGCTAATGACATTGAAGATGCTTCCCTAGAGAGTGAGCTGCTGCTAAGGCATACGCTAAAGATAAACCGGGTTCAGCTATATCTGGACCTCAGTCGTGAGCTAAGCCCGAAAGAAGAGGAAACCTTCTGGCATTTAATTAAACGTCGCCTAAGCGGTGAGCCCACAGCCTATATAACCGGGCATCGTGAGTTCTACGGACTTGATTTCTATGTTGACCCCCGTGTTCTCATCCCCCGACCAGAAAGCGAACTACTGGTGGAGAAGGCTCTCAACTTGGCTCGGCAGCGCCCTATATCTACTATTGCTGAAATTGGCACTGGCAGTGGTGCCATTGCCATCAGCCTGGCACTAAACCTGCCACAAGCTAAAATTTATGCTACCGATATATCAGCCCCTGCGCTCGAAGTTGCCTTACTTAACTGTGAGAAGCACGAAGTAGCCAGTAGAATTTGTCTTCTGCAGGGCGATATGCTTGACCCACTGCCTGAGTCTGTTGACCTTATAGTAGCCAATCTGCCTTATGTTAAAGAATCAGAATTGCCCCCCACCACGACTCTAGCTAGTTTCGAGCCAACACTAGCGCTAGGTGGTGGCTCAGAAGGGTTGGAAAAGATACGCCGGCTATGCCAGCAGGCAGGTAGCAAGCTTCGTCCCAGGGGCTGCTTACTGCTGGAGATCGGGCAGGGGCAAGCAGAAAAAGTAACTACCTTCTTGCGTAGCCTTTTCCCCTCGGGTAAAATTGAGGTTGTCCCGGACTTGAGTGGTATAGACCGGGTAGTAAGCTTATCCCTTTCTTCCCGGGGTTGATAAGCCATAGGTTTAACCATAGAGTTCACTTCATGGATATTATTCGGGCGAGGAGGTGACTTCTAATGGAAATAGTATCAAACCAGCCTATTGAGCCAAGTGAGGTGTACAAACTCATTAAGAAGGACATGGCTGGGTCAGTAGTACTTCACTTCGCTGTAGTAAGACGGGATAGTGAAGGCAAAGCTACCAGTTCGATAGATTTTCAGGCAAGTGGAGATGTGAATGAAGAGCTGCGCATCATCTCTGATGACATTCGCCGGAGATGGACAATTGAAGACATACTGATAATGAGGCGACTTGGGCGACTTGATATTGGAGACATTATTTCTGTAGCGGGAGTCAGCTCGACCCATAGAGAGGATGCTTTTGAGGCTTGCCGCTACGGGGTCGACAGGCTCAAGAAGATGTCAACAATTAGCAAGAGGGAAACTTTCGAGTGAATATTAAGAATGCGTATCAAAGACTTCGAATTTAACCTCCGTGAGCTGGCTGGCTCGATGGGTGATTTTGGCACCCTCTTTCCTCTGGCTATCGGTTACTTCGTGGTCAACGGCTTGAACCCGGCTGGTCTTCTGGTGATGATGGGTCTGGCGAATATAGTCACCGGGATTGTTTACCGACTGCCTATGCCAATCGAGCCCAAGAAAGTGCTCGCCGTGGTAGCTATTTCCCAGAGATGGTCTCCTTCCTTGATTTATGCTTCTGGCTTTGGCACCGGCATCATCTGGCTGGTGTTCGCCTTCACCGGGTTGATTCAGAAGATAGCGGCTATCACGCCGAGGAGTGTGGTGCGTGGCATCCAAGTAGCCCTGGGCATATTGCTTGCCATCGAGGGCTTTAAGATGGTCTCTACCGGCTGGATTCTGGGGGCGGTTTCAATAATTATCGTGATAGTGCTGCGAAAAAGCCGATATGCTCCGGCAGCTATCGCTCTTGTGGTACTGGGTATTGCTATGATTGGCTTTCAGGGTAAACTTCCCGGGGCGATTGATCTGGGATTTACATTACCTCCGCTTACCATCTTCAGCCCGCTCGAGATATGGAAGGGGCTTGTTCTAGCTGGTTTTGCTCAGATAGCTTTAACGGCCACTAATGCCGTAATAGCTACCAAGGCACTCATTAAAGAATATTGGCCGGACAAGCCGGTCTCTGAAAAGAAGCTTGCCTTAAACACGGGTATCATGAATACCGCTGTGCCCTTCTTTGGTGGGATGCCCATGTGTCACGGAGCCGGGGGACTGGCCGGGCAATATTATTTCGGGGCCAGAACCGGGGGTACCAACATTATCGAAGGTATAATCGAGATAAGCCTTGGGCTTTTTCTGGCCAGTTCCATTGCCAACCTTTTTTCCCTGTTCCCCCAGAGCATTATCGGTGCCATGCTGCTGTTGGTGGGGATTGAGCTCACTAAGTTTGTGAGAAATATAAGACTCCAAGAAACGCCAATACTGGCCTTAACTGTAGTGGTCGCGCTGTTGGCCAATATGGCTATCGGCTTCGTTGTGGCGGTGGGTGTGTACCATATCTTGAGAAAATGGGGAAGGGACAAGAGGTATATCGGCTGGATGGTAAGGACAGAGGACAAATAAGGCACGCCACCAGCTTGACGCAGAACTGCCATGATGCTAAATTAATCAACTGGGTTTTGCTTGAGACGGAGAAAGATGCTACCTGCCTTCACTAATAAGGTTAAGGAGCTTCTGGTTGAGTAAAGCCCGTAGCCAAGTAAGAGAAAAGATATAGTGGTATTTTGTTTCAAGATAATAAGTCTTGACAGACGTAATACTATATGGTAGTATAGAGTATTTTCCACTCTGGATGTGAGCTATTGAATTTTAATATTGAGTTGTGGTATCATTAGCGGTCGTATATTAAATCCAAAAAAGTTTCGATGAGGTGACAAAACAATGAAAATAGTGAGAATAATCTGCCTTTTGCTGGTGAGTCTAATGTCTATTTACCCGCTCGGTGCCGCATTAGCCCAGGAGGAAGAGGAGCCCTCATATTCTCTGACCCTCACCCCCGCTCTGGGACGCTATAACACTGAAGCCAGAGCCGGTACGGGTAAACACTTTCCGGTAGATGTAGAAAATTTGGGCACAGCCTCTGTCGATAATATTACCTTCTCTTCAGAGCAGCCTTGGGGTTGGACAGTCGAGTTTTCGCCGGAGAAATTGGATTTGCTGGGGGCTTTGGATAGAGAAACCATAGACGTGACCATAACGTCGCCGTCAGTGACTGAAGTTGGGGATTATATGGTTACCCTCCGAGCCTCGGGAGTGCAGGCTTCAGCAGAGGAGATTGATATCCGGGTTACCGTGACAGCTCCTGTCTTTGAGGAAAAGATTGAGGTGACGACTGTCTATTCCAAGTTAGAGGCTACTGCTGGAGAGGATTTTGTCTTTGAAGTAGAGTACCGGTTCACCGGTGCTGGGGGAGTATTGGGTGAATCCCATGACTTTGAGCTGCAAACCACGGTGCCACAAGGTTGGGACTCATACGTAACCCCGCGCTATGAGAAGGAAAAAAAGATATCAGCTATCAGCCTTAAGCCGGGAGTTGCCTACGGCGAAAGGACAAGAGTTGTCGTTAGTGCCCCCTTCTGGCCCTTGCCTGAGCCTGGAGAATACAAGATAACCTTTGAAGTGGGCTCCGGTGAAATGAAGGACTCCGTTGAGCTTAAGGCGGTAATAACGGCTAGATATTTTCTGGCTTTGATTCCATCTGCGGAGCGCCTTGACACTAAAGCTAAAGCCGGCAAGGATAACTACTTCTCAGTGGAATTAGGAAACCTGGGCACGGCAGCCGTTGATAATATCAACTTCTCTTCGACTAAACCTCAAGGGTGGACAATTGAGTTCACGCCGGATAAGGTAGATTTACTGGAGGCTATTGATACTCAAACAATAGATGTTAATATAAAGCCACCACCGGAAACTATAGCTGGAGATTACATGGTCACCATAAGAGCCTCGGGAGCGCAAACTTCATCCGATAAGCTTGATATCAGGGTTACCGTAGAAACACCTACCATCTGGGGGTGGGTCGGGGTAGGAATTATATTGATAGTCATTATTGGCTTGGTTGTCATCTTTATGCGATTTAGTCGGCGGTAGTAGATGAGTGAAATATTAGCCATAGAGACAAAAGACCTGACCAAAAAGTATGACGGAGTTACTGTAGTTGATGGCCTCAATCTGCATATTAAAGAGAATGAGGTATTCGGCTTGCTTGGTCCCAATGGCGCTGGTAAAACCACTACCATCCTCATGCTGCTCGGATTGACTGAGCCAGCATCCGGTATCGCCCGAGTTTATGGATTCAACCCAACCAGAGAGCCCCTGAAGGTAAAGCGGCTGGTAGGCTATCTTCCGGAAAAGGTAGGCTTCTATGATAACCTCACTGCCACGGAAAACCTGAGGTTTATTGCTGAGCTAAATAATATTGGCTATGCCGAGGCTAATAAACGAATTGACGAAGTGTTGGAGACGGTAGGCCTGACTGATGAGGAGATAATGGAGAAGGTTGACCCGAATGATAAGAAAGAGAAGACCGTGGGCAAATTCTCCCGGGGAATGAAACAGCGCCTGGGAATAGCTGATGTCCTAATCAAAAAGCCAAAGGTAGTCTTTCTTGATGAGCCGACGGCGGGACTAGACCCGAAAGGGATTAACCAGCTCCTTGACCTAATAGCCAATCTACCGAAGGTGGGGACAACAGTGGTGCTGTCTTCGCACCAGTTGCATCAGGTGCAAAGGGTGTGCCACAGCATAGGCATACTGTCTAAAGGCAAAATGGTAATTGAGGGTTCTATAGACAAGCTTGGCAGGGAGGCTTTGGCAGGGGGACGCTACATAATAGAAGTTGAAACAGTCCAACCAACTTCTCAGCTTGTAGATACTATCAAAGGAATTAAGGAAGTAAAAAAAGTAGAAACTAAGGAGAATATACTTCTGGTAAGCACTGATTCCGACCTGCGGGCGGAAATATCTAAAGCAGTGGTGCAAAACAATTTCCCGCTAATTCAAATGAAAATCCAGGAGTTTTCGCTGGATGATATCTATATGAAGTATTTTCGTGAGGGATAGGTTAATACATGGCAGCTATCGTGCGTAAAGAATTGGCTGATTATTTTACCAGTATAAGATTTATCATATTATTTATGCTAGTAATTTTTGTTAGTGCGGCCGGGCTTGTTGCTACCTCCCAAGGAATTCGCGGGGCAAACCTGCCGGAAGGATTTGTCTTCCTGGGCCTCTTTACTACCCCGGGAAGCGCAATCCCATCCATGGTTACACTTATTGCCCTGCTGATCCCCATAATAGGCATAGCCCTGGGCTTTGATGCTATAAACAGTGAGCGCACCGGCGGTACTCTAAGCCGAATTCTATCTCAACCTGTCTTCAGGGATAGTGTCATCAACGGGAAATTCCTGGCGGGCATAGTTACCTTGTCTATCATGGTGGCTACCATGCTACTGCTGGTTGCAGGTTATGGTCTGAGGATGATTGGTGTGCCGCCAACGGCTGAAGAAATCATCAGGCTCTTCATCTATTTCTGTCTCACTATCACTTTCGGAGCCTTCTGGATGGGTCTAGCTATACTTTTCTCCGTAATGCTGCGGAGAATATCTGCCTCTTTGTTGTTCTCCCTCGCTCTCTGGTTATTCTTTAGCATCTTTATCCTTTTAATAGCCCCGGCTATAGCTAATGCCCTAGTTCCTGCTGCTGATGGCTCTCAAGCTGAAATAATTCGCAACACAGAATTACAGAGAATGATATTGCGGTTTTCGCCGAACACGTTGTTTTCTGAGGCTACTACTGTGCTGCTCCTCCCAGTAGTAGTTGGAAGCTTAGGGGTAATAACGGCAAGTCAAGCGGCCTATATAATACCTAATCCCCTCTCTCTGGGCCAGAGTATCCTACTCATCTGGCCTCACCTTACCAGCTTAATAAGTTTGAGCGCTATCTGTTTTGCTATCAGTTATGTACTCTTTATGAGGCAGGAAATAAGACCCATATAGTTAAAGACACCGGCTATAGACTAGGCCTTCTCTGCCTGCCTCCCCGCAATAATCTTCTGGGTAAGGTGAGCCGGTACCTCTTCGTAGTGGCTAAACTCTAACGCGTAACTCCCTCTTCCTTGTGTCATTGACTTCAGGTCAATAGCATAGCGTAAAACCTCAGCCAGTGGCACTTGAGCCTCAATAACATTGGTGTCACCTTCAGGATTCATCCCCAATACTCGAGCTCGCTTGGTATTAAGGTCGCCAATAATATCACCGGTTAGGTCACCGGGAATGGTTATCTTTATGTCCATTATCGGTTCCAGTAGTATTGGTTGGGCTTGGGATAATCCCTTCCTCAGCGCTTGTGCCCCAGCAATTTTGAAGCATATTTCTGAAGAATCAACGGGGTGATAGCTCCCATCATACAATGTTGTCTTTATGTCCACCACCGGGTAGCGAGCCAGCACTCCATCTTGAATTGCCTCATTGACCCCCTTTTCTACTGCCGGGATATAGTTTTTGGGTATGGCACCACCTACTATCTTTTTAGTAAACTCGCTGCCTTTACCCCGTGGTAATGGCTCCAACTCTAGGAAAACGTGGCCGTACTGACCGTGTCCTCCGGTTTGCTTTTTGTGCTTATACTCGGCTCTAGCTGAAGTAGTAATGGTCTCTTTGTATGGAACCTTGGGTGTTTCTAGCCGCACACCCACGCCAAATTTACGCAGCATCTTTTCTGCCGCCACTTCAAGTTGGGTCTCACCAATTCCGGATAGAATGGTCTCACCAGTATCAGATTCCCTGTGTACCCGAAGGGTAGGGTCTTCTTCACCCAGCCTGGATAATGCTGCTCCTAGCTTATCTAAGTCAGCCTTGGTCTTAGGATACACCGCCTCACCAAATACCGGCTTAGGAAATAGAACAGGAGCAATTTTCACTGGCTTATCCTGACTGGAAAGTGTGTCCCCGGTGTTGGTCAGGCTCAGTTTGGCTACCACTCCTATGTCTCCGGCTCTGATTTGAGACACTGGTTCCTGAGCCTTGCCCCTCAGCATAAATAGCTGACCTATCCTCTCCACCCCACGTCGGGTCGCATTCCATAACTGGGAATTACTATCAATAGCGCCAGTATAAACCCGAAAGTAGGTAAGCTTACCAACGTATGGGTCAGCACTGGTCTTGAACACCAGGGCAGCTAAAGAGGCCTCCTGACTTGGCTCGATCTTCTGCTCGGTTGAGTCAGTAGCAATAATTACTTCCCGATCCTTGGGTGATGGCAGATAATCATAAACCGCATCCATTAGCCAGTTAATTCCTACACTTTGTAGTGCTGAGCCAACTAAGACGGGTACAACACTGCCACTTACTGTTGCCTGTCGTAAGCCCGTCTTAAGCTCTTCCAGACTGAGTTCCTCACCACCTAGATACTTCTCAATGAGCCGGTCATCAATTTCAGCCACTGCCTCTACCAGCTTCTCCCGAAAGGAACTGACTTGAGTTTGTAGTGAAGAAGGTATCTCCGCCTCCTTTGCCGGAGAACCAACATAGCTTTTCATTGTCAGCAGGTCGACTATCCCTTGGAAATTATTATGGGCACCTACAGGTAACTGGACCGGCAGGCATCTACGACCAAACTTAGTCCGAATTTCTTCCATAGTTCGGAGGAAATCGGCATTTTCGCGGTCCATCTTATTAACGAAGATGAGACGAGGCAGGTTAGCCTCCTCACAGTACTCCCACACCTGTTCACTGCCAACTTCAACACCGGAGGCAGCACAGATGACAATTATTGCCCCTTCGCTAACCCGTATCGCCGCTTTAACTTCACCGACAAAATCAGAATAACCAGGAGTATCAATAAGGTTGAACTTGGTGTCCCGCCATTGGCAGGGAAGGAGAGACAGGTTAATACTAATCTGGCGCTTTATTTCGTCAGGGTCATAATCCGAGGTACTAGTCCCCTCGTCAACCTTGCCTAATCGACTAATTGCTTTAGCAATAAACAAAATTGCTTCTGTGGCTGATGTCTTGCCGGCACCAGCATGGGACAGTAAAACAGTATTCCTAATATTCTCCAGTCCATATTGCGGCATCTAATCACCTGCTCTCTAGAGATTATTCCGACACTATTATACTCGCAGTTGAGCGGACACGACAAGTTACTGGCGTTTAGCGAGCGCGCCTTCTTCTGAACAAGGACATAAACCATAGTAGACCGATTACGCCAAAGAACGGAAATGGGAGGGATGAGCTGCCCCCGCCAGTTTTGGTAACAGCAGTTAAAGGTGCGGTAGTTGTTTTGGCTGGGGCTATTATTGTCTCTTCGGATATTTCGTAGGCAGCCAGCTCATCATTAATAAATTCTTTAGGCACCCAGCCCAAAGGGTTGTTTGTACCAGTTGCCTCAGCCCAGACCCAGCCTGGCTCACTCTCCAGCTTAAAAACTGAAGCACTTTTATACTCAGGCAGGTAAACCAGAGCAGCGGTATGACCAGGGCCGACGGCTATAGCTGAGCGGTACCCGGCACCTTTATACATAACGGCCAGTAATACAGCACTATCTTCACAATCACCGTACGCAACTCCATTTTGTTCGATAGTACTCGCTACCTCATCGGCATTTTGGGCAAACTCGTCGTGCTTAAACTGGTCTATATCTGAGGTATATTTTACTCTATCCCGCACAAAGTAAAATATCTTCTCGGCTCTTTGTAGTTGGTCTGGGTATTTATCTGCCATCTGCTTACCCAAGCCGTAGGCAAGGTTAGCTTCTTCCCCCAGACTCTCGAAGACTATAACCGGACGAAACCCTGTCTTGGATATTTGATAAAAGCCGTCTTCACCAGAGGCTCTGGTTCTACTTATTTCCCACTCATCAAATATGTCACCATTTAGCTCGCGGAAATTTGCCGATGGAGTTGCCGAAGCATAACCAGTGGCGGCTAACCCGGCTACTAATACCAATATCATGCTTAGTAAGACCTTAAGCTTTTTCATAGGAATACCTCATAGAGAGTTCCTATCAGGAACTATCCCTTCCTTCCTCCTTTTCAAAAACTGCAGGGAGTCTAGGAAGGCCATTAGCCTCTCTTTTCTTTTTATTTCCTTCTCTGTCTACTTTTGAAAATCAATATATACCGGGTGTTTAAGAGAAGCGTTAGCCCCTCTTTCTTTATTTTCTCCCCCCCTTAAAAGGAGAGGGGGGATCAAGAGGGTGAGGTCAACACAATAATCAAATTCTCACAGTGGTGTGGTTAGGGCGGCATGGAGTATCAAGCCAAAGAAAATGAGATAGCCAAAGACATGAATACCCACTGCTACCGGATTTTGATCAATGCTGGCAAAGGCTATTTTGGGTGTTAGCTTATCAATAAGGTAAAACAGGGCTATCCCTACAAGTAGACTCATCAGAAAACTTATCGCTAGTAGGCCTAGCCTTCTGAAATCAAAAAAGTATCCGAGTATTGGGCCTCCAACCACAGTCGGTGCGGTAATAGCCCCGTGGATGACCAGACCGGCCAGGATAAAAAAGCCGGCAATGAATAGTCCGGTGGCAATAGGGCTCTCTCCTATGCGCTGGCGATGAGAAATATGAGGGGTCAGAGCATCAAGTGCCCTGATGCCAAGCCAGGCAAGAATAGTACAGATAAAGACCAGCCATATGGTTTTAGCCATCCATATTAGCACCATTAGCCAGAAAGGGACTGCTAACCCTAGCTCATTCATAGAATACCCTCCTTCTTATAAAGGTAGAAATAGTGGCGTAACATATGTTTCAATGATGGCGGCTGGCAGAAGTAAGATACAGGCTATCAGCAGATACCTTGAATTCTGTTTCAGGCCGGGCAGTAATAGATTTCTCCTCTCCTTTGAAACTACGGCTACCATGGCTAATACGCCGAAGCTAAGAGCCGCTGCCTCACCCATGATTAGAGCCGGGAGTTCAAAAATACCGTGCGGTAGTAAACCAGCTAACAGAAGACCGAGTGATTCTTCCTGAACTACAGCTACTGAGATGAAAGAGAGAAGCCAGCCATTGAGAGTCAAAGTTAGAATAGGCACTAAGCAAAGGATTGGACTGAATATGAAGCTTACCAGCAGGGCGGAAACATTCTTAAGAAAGATAAATATAGCGGTAGTTATTTTGAATGGACCTAAGATAGCAGCCAGCTCTCTAAGGGCAGCCATGTCTTCACTCAGAAGTTTGGCGATGCTGGCGGGCGTCGCCAAACCAAAAGCGATGCCGATGCCGAATAAGCCAATAGAGATGTAAATCCACCATTTATAGCTCATATATAAGTAGCCTCTTTTAATTAACGCCCGAATTTACCATAAAAGACAATTTCAGAAAGTTCTTTTCTTGGTCTCGGGTCACGTACCTGATCAGGGTAACCAAGAGGAGTCATCTCCACCACACAATAACCTTGTGGTACCTCCAGAATGTTGGCTGCTTTTTTAGCATCAAAACGGCCAACATGCACTGTGGCTAGCCCCAGCGAGTGGGCAGCCAATACCAGGTTTTGCATAGCTAACGCCACATCAAACATAAACCAGTCACCCTTATCTGTGGCTGGCACTCCATCACAACAGCCTGATTTACCCAACTCAGCGCAAGCTACGATTACCAGTGGTGCGTTTCTAATAGCATCCATGGCTGGATTAGTAGCATTTAAGGTAGCGGCAAGTTTGCCTTTTGTGTCACCATCCCGCACCACGATAAATCTCCAGCATTGGATATTAGTCCAAGAGGGTGCCCAACGGGCAGCTTCCAGAACCATCTCTAAAGTTTTACCATCTACTGGGTCAGTCTTATACTTACGAATGCTTCTCCTGGTTCTAATCGCTTCCATGACTTCCATTATTATTCTCCCTAAAACCGAACTATTTATTCTTCCCAGGCACCCTTACCGATGAGGGAGACAAAGCGGCAGCCGCCTAGATTCTGAACTGTGTTCTTCTTCTTATGCTTGGTGATTTTACACAATTCCTGCAGGTAGCGAGAACCCACCGGAATTACCATCCGTCCGCCAATGGCTAATTGAGCTAGAAGGTTAGGTGGTACTCTTGGCGCACCAGCGGTAACCATTATAGCATCATAGGGTGCCCCCCCCGGCCACCCCAGGGTTTCCTCAGCAAGGTGTATCTCAATATTGCTATGGCCTAGGCTATTCAGTACGCGTTTAGCTGCCTTAGCCAAAGGGGCCAAACGCTCCACTGTAATCACTAACCGGGCTAACTCAGCGAGAATAGCCGCCTGATAGCCACTGCCGGTGCCTATCTCCAGCACCTTTTCATTGCCAGTAAGTTCTAGCGCCCCAGTCATAAGGGCAATAATAAAAGGTTGTGAAATTGTCTGCTCTAACCCGATAGGCAGTGGAATATCTTCATAGGCTAAGTGTTGACTTTCTGGTGGCACGAAACATTCCCGAGGTATATGGGCCATAATGGCTAATACCCGCTTATCTTTAATCTCAGTACTAAGATGCTCAATTAACTTGGCTCTTGCTGCTGCAAAATCCATAATGACCATAAGGACAAGGCTAGGATAAAACCAAAGCTAACACAATGAGAACAGCCACTATTATCCCAGCCAGAATACCGAATCTTCGCAGCTCGGCAACTATATAAGGGTATCGAGTCATGGTTACTGCAGTCGGGGTTGGCGCACTTACCGATGGAGTCGATGACTTGGCAGAGACAACCAGCTTATCGGTTTGAGCAACTACTCGTTGCTGGGCAGCCGTAGCTGCAAAATGCTGCCTGCCCTTCTTTCTCTTACTATGTAATGCGTGTTTTCCTTTGCGATGTCGTGATTTACCAGGCATTTAGCACTGCCTCCACTCTCTTGAACTCACCTTTAACTATTTTTGGCTCTGGGGTGAGACTTTTCATACGTGCGTCGGATATGTTCTGTAGTCAGATGGGTATAAACTTGCGTGGTAGATATATTAGCATGCCCCAGCAGTTCTTGAACCGCCCTCAGGTCGGCGCCACCACTCAGCATATGAGTGGCAAAACTATGCCTCAGGGTGTGGGGGCTGACTTGAGTGCCCAAGTTAGCCGATTTAGCATACTCTTTCAGCTTTTGCCAGAAGCCCTGCCTGGTCAACCTCTCCCCGCGGGGATTGAGGAAAAGAGCCACCCCCTCCTTCTTATGTGCCAATTTAGGGCGGGTTTCTTCTATATATTCTTTTACTGCCTTAGCTGCCTGTTCATAAATAGGGATAACACGCTCCTTGTGCCCCTTACCGAAGCAGCGCACGTAACCGCCTTCCGTATCTACATCACCCAGATTCAAAAACACTAGCTCGCTTATCCTCATACCACTGGCATATAATAACTCCAGCATCGCCTTATCCCTTTTTGCTTCCAGTGTAGATAGCTTGGCTGGCTGGTCCAGCAAGCTTCTAACCTGACTAATTGAGATGGGCTTAGGTAATGACTTCCCCACGCTAGGCGAACTCATATTCTCTGTCGGCTCAGTCTTGATGATACCCTCAGCTACCAAAAAGCCAAAGAAAGACCTGGCGGCAGCTACTTTGCGGGCTATTGTGGTCGGAACATAGCCTCTCTCCTTAAGATCAAGCATGTAGCTTAACATTCCTTGCCGACTGAAATTAGACCATGATGGCACCACGCCTTGCTTAGTAATCTCTCCCTCAGCAAAGCTAGCTAATTGATACAGGTCGTTCCGGTAGGCAACTATCGTGTTTTCCGAATAGCCTTTCTCCACGGTCAGATAATTTAGAAAACTGTTAATTTCTTCTCTCACCACACCTCCTCTATTAGACAATTTACTGAGTCAATGAATGAATTTTACCACTTTCCCTACCATGTGTCTAGTTATGTCAATACTATCCGCACAATTTATTCACCTTTTCTAAACAGCGACTGAAGGTGAGACTTGCCCTGAAATATAGATGAACCCTGGGCTTGCAGTACGTAGTTATGACACTGGAGGAGGACATTTGCGGAGACGTGGCCGAACAACAGAAAATCGAACGTCTTCATAGGATATACTGGTATTGTTTTTGCAAGAGGACGCATCTAAGGGCAAGTTTTCGCTAATAAGAATTTATAATCAATAATTATATATTTTGCTCTGTCTCTTTCTTGATTATTCTTTCCATCGTTGCCCGTACTTCAGGGATCTTGGAAGAAATCTGTGTTTTACCCCCTTTCTTAAATCTGAAATCACATCTCTCGCAGCCATCAGCAAGTGTTTCGGTTCTAATTAAACCCCATCCCAGCGCATCACTTAAAGCAATGTCTGACATACAGACGTATGAAGCAAATTCTTCTGCTCCTTGATCCTGCATAAATTTGCATATGCCGCACCTCAC
>SDBT01010975.1_pt1 | contig 14603 bp, 18 predicted proteins | sample 2277101 | NCBI WGS metagenome assembly SDBT01 (sample SAMN10404973, study PRJNA504765) | marine sediment metagenome | isolation source: marine sediment core GS10_PC15, 103 cmbsf | place: Arctic Ocean: Southern Knipovich Ridge | collected 2010
AATGGTATTGATGATGGAGGAACAAGTTTCTTCGTCGTGTTCAAGCCAAAACTTGATAAGGGTATTTTCCAAATCGCAGGGGATAAAATCAGAGACCTCATAAACTAAGGAGACATTATGTTTAAAGGTTATAAGACATATATTGTAATGGTCGTAGGTGTTCTCGTAAATGGAGCTATCGCTATGGGCTACATTCCCGAGACATACCTCACCACTATCAATAGCGTTCTAGGCTTCTTAGGTCTAGGGGCAATAAGAAACGGTATTAAATAGTGGCAGTTAAATTGGCAGAAGTCATCGCAGGGGCAGTCAAAGAAGGGCTGTCCCTGTGGAAGACATTCATAGCGACCAGACAAACAGCTTACAACCGTAAACAAGACAAGCGTCAAGAAAAAGCTATCAGTATAGCCGAGGAGTCTTATGAGAAGATTAGTGGTCTTTTTGAACTTCTCTCTACTCTGTCTCTCAGTGCAGATGAGATTAAGGCTATCGAAAGACATAAGATAATTATTTATAAGCTAAAGTCAAAATTTAATAAGTACGACTAGGAGGAACGATGTCATTCACATATAAAGACTTACAAGATGAGGTTAAGCGGAGGGCTACCAAAGAAGAAGGGGGAACTCAATTTGATACCGCAGTGAAGAACATCATTAACACATCCTTGTTCCGTACATGTCGTGATGCTCTGTGGAGACCACTGCGTCGTAGAGGAACATTTAATACAGTTACAGAATATAATACTGGCTCTGGTGGAGGTACATTTACCAGCGGTAGTAAGAACGTAACGATGGTTGGTGCTACATTCCTCACCGATGATATACAAATCAAAAGGAGAATCACACTCCAGGGAAGCAACATTGAGTTCACCATCGAGACTATCACAGGGGAGACCACGCTCACCATCGACCAGAACTTCGATGGGACTACGGTCAGTGGGACTGGTACATATAGTATCCTTCCCCAGGAAGAGTACAACGTCCCTGTTCAATCATCCCATCGTCTCTTCATGTGGCATGAGCAGTATGGCTATCCCTTTATGATGAGCTTTATCACCGACCAGGACTTCTACTCTCACGGTCTATATAACACAACTACTTCTATCCCAGAGGCTTACCGCATGTGGGGGGAGGATTGGGTTATTGAGCAGGTGAAAGAGGCATCGGTGATTACAGTGTCCTCTTCAGTTGCAGCTGATACGAATATTGCTATTACTGTTTTTGGGACAGTGTCTGGGTTCCCTGATTTTGAAATTATTACTACAAATGCTTCGAATGGTACAACTGATGCCGTAGGCAGCAAGTTGTTTAGTACCGTCGAGAGAATATCAAAGGGAGCATTAAGTACAGGGAGGATTACTGCTACGGCTAACTCAGCCAATACCACTCTGGCTGTCATGCCCGTCGGAGATACCACTGCAGGTATTCAGTATGCCAAGGCTCAACTATACCCGCTCCCCAACAAGGTCTTCCCAATGCAAATACAATACTACAAAGACCCGTTCCGTCTGGTCAATGACGATGACATCCATGAGCTTGGAGGAGACTTCGACGAGGCATTGATACTTCTCTCGGCTGCCAAGATTAATTTTGAAACCAATAAGGATGAAGGTAATGACTTCTTTCAGATGTATACTGACGAGATACGGAGTCTCAGGAGAAACAACGTCGACAAGATTGATTGGTTCCCGAAACTAAGAGGGAGGAGAGGTGGAGGGATAGGGAGAGTACATGCAAATCTTCTGTACAGACAAGTTGGACCGCATTTTGGTAGGAGAGCGAGTGCATAGTGGCTGACCCGATAACAACAGCATTTGCTGGAGCAGCAAGAACTTTAGCTCCTGCAGTACCAGCAGCATTAGCAGAGCCCACACTATTTGGTGAGGGAGCATTGTTGGCAGTGGGAACGGCATTAGTAGCAACAGAACTTGCGAATCAGGCAAGACAAGGGAACTTAAAAGTCCCAGACCTTGGAGGTATGTTGGACGGATTACTTAAGACAGTTCAGTTTGGTAGTGGAGAGGTTCTTCCTGGTCCAGATGAAGGAGAGCAGATTATAGACCCAGGAATTATCCAAGACCCATTACCCCAAGGGTCTAAGGAAGATGTAGCTCTTGTCAATTTAGAGAGTAGAGTTGATGAGATGATTACTACTGTCTTCCCTGGAGCAGGAGCAGATGAATTTCTTAATACAGCCATCGAGACATTCCCTCTTGACTCCATCCCTGATGAGCTTAAATCTGGAGTGTTAAAGACTGAAGCCGCAGAGGGAGAGGAAGTATTCCCAGTTGTCGATAAGTTTGGTGAAGAAATAACCAAGTTCAATTACATAATCAGCGAGGACAGAACACAGGCTGTTGACCAGATGCACTTCTTGACTGCTGGTGAAGATGTTGAACCATCTGACTTGCTTCGTGGGTTTATAAACAAAGAGCAGAAAGCATTTGGCTCACGAATTAAAGACCCAGGAAGAGATGTCTTTGTTACAACGGCAGAGGAGCTGGGGAAGACAACCTTTGAATCATTGGATGCAGAATTTAAGATGGCAAAGAAATTCCTCATACATAACCCAGAGTTTAAGTTCTTCGTTCCAAGTCTGACAAATAAGGATGTCACAGTAGGTGGGATAGAACAGTTAGACCTTAAAAATATCCCGAAGGACAGAATCTTTTCTGCTGAGAGGATTCTGGGGAAGAGTGGTAAGACAGAGAAGACACCATGTGCGACTTGTTTCAAAGACACAGCTAAAGCTGTAACCAATGGAGCAGAAGGCTTACCAGATTTAGCCAAGGTAGATAATCCTAAAGTTATTCATGGAGAGGCTACTCTCAACACTGCTAAAGGGAAGAGTCGTGGTAGTCATTCTTGGATAGAGTTCTCCTCGGGTGGTTCTGATTTTATCTGGGACCCACAGCTCAAAGAAACATTTCCAAAGAAAGATTATCTTAAGTCGGTCAATGCTAAGGCAATCAATTCATTTGACCCAGAAGAGGTCATTACATTGGGTGTTAAGGTTGGTAACTTTGGACCATTTACGAAAGAAGAGATAGGGAAATGACACTACCAAAATTCACATCACGTTCCGTAACCTTTGGGAGTAACACTCTCAATGGAGGACTGAACTCCACATCAGGAGCATTAGGTCTCCAAGATAACGAGTCCAGCGACCTGCAGAACATCGACTTCAATAAGTTCGGGAGCATCTTCAAGAGGAATGGTTTCTCCCAGCTCAATGTAGTAACAAACGGTGGTGGAACTGAATGGGATGGTCTACACTGGTTAGAGTATGATGACAATGGAACGCAGACACAGAAACTTATTGGAGTAGGAAACTCACTCATTGTTAAGATGGACGGACTTGATGGAACATTTGATGATATAACCGAAGACCAGAGTGTAGTGTTCACTGGCAGTGGTGATGATGATGCTACCTCTAGTGGTACATATACAGGAGCTGGGGACATAGAGTATAAGGTAGTCATCGACGCTGAGGGCACTCCTGATACCTTTGAGTGGTTTAAGGATGGAGCCTCTCAAGCTGCTGGAGTATCCATCACTGGTGCAGCACAGCTTCTGGACAACGGACTGAGTATAACTTTTGTAGGCACTGATAATCATACTCTTAATGACCAATGGGTATTCCATCCAGCTACAGATGTCACCGATGGAAACCACTGGGATTTCGAAAACTTTCTTAACACTGTTTATGCAGCCAATGGAGAGAATGCTCCTTGGGAGTATGATGGAACAGGCAACGCAAGGCTATCAACACTGCCAATCAATGTCACTGTTCCTCGGTATGTTGCTCTCTTTAACAACATCCTCTTCTACGCTCATGTCAAACTCTCAGGTGTTGTTCACAACTCTCGTCTGTACTTCAGCAACCTAAAGGACACTGGAGTATTTGAGGCAACTGATTTCTTGGACATAGCTAAGGATGATGGTCAGGAAATAACAGGTATCAAGGTTCTGTCCGATAGGCTGGTAGTGTACAAGACACGCAGCATTTATAATGTTTTCTTTACTGGTGACAGCAACATCAGCTTCGTTCTTCCTGGAGGAGGCAAATCCAACTCCCCTGTGGGATGCGTTGCTCCATTCAGTATCCAAGAGCTTGAGAATGGTCATGTCTTTCTCTCACATGATGGTTTCTACTTCTACGATAGCAACAATGCGTTTAAAATCAGTGATAAGATTACAACGACTCTTTTAAGTTTCAACAACACACGTCTTAACCAAGCTCGTAGCCTCGTTCAGAAAGATAAGAACAGATATATGTGTGCACTACCTAACGCATCAGCAACAGAGAACGATAGAGTGCTGGTGTGGGATTGGTTTAACAATGCTTGGAGTGTGTATGTCGGGATAGATGCCTCAGCGATGGTCACTGTCTATTTCAACGGGGATGAAGAGAGAGTTTACTTTGGAGACTATGAAGGGTTTGCCTATCGTATGGACTCTGGTGAGAATGATAACCCCTCTGCTGTAGAAACCGCTATCGACGCATTCTATTGGACTAACTGGAGACCATTCGGAGACCTTGTTAACAAAAAAGCAGTCCCAGAAGCTACCATATACTACCAATCATCTAACAGTATCCTCACCTTTTCATATTCCTATGACTTTGAAGAGGGAGAGCAGTTCAGTAACACCTTTAACCTATCAGCAGGTGGTGATGTGTACGGAATAGGTTTATATGGGACAGCAGTGTACTCTGGTAGTGGAGGAGCAGTTAAGAGACGTGACCTTACTGGTCGAGGAAGAGTTATTAGAATTAAGTTTAGTAATATGACTGTCGATGAAACGTTTCAGATTGATGGGCTGGGTACTCTCGCTCATCTTGAAACCAATGTATAAAAAACGAAAATGAAACTATCAAGACTATCAGTTGCAGGAAAACGTAATGTTGGAGACCCAGAAGACCATGTTCATACAGACCTTACCAACCTCTTCCTCTGGAGTCACGGAAGAGTCAGGTTTGGAACAGGTGTTGATGGGGATAGAGGAGAAAATATTGATGGGGAGTTCCAAGTATTTACATCGAATGCGTCGCCAGACACTACTGATACTATCACTCATACTCTGGGTGCTGTTCCTATTGGTTTCATCGTTATTAATCTTGACAAAGGAGCTGTGGTATACGATGCTGGTGTTGCTTGGACATCGACGGACATTTCGTTAAAGACAACCATAGCATCAACACTTGTAACAGTATTCTTATTGAAATAGGAGAAACATGCCCAAAACACCCATAGATTATGACCTTCACGGACACTGCGTAGTATGCCACGAAAACATGAGCGTTATACAGATTATTGGTGGGAAACCAGAACGTAGACTGACTGGAAAATATGCAGAGGAGGATTACCTTCTTAATGATGGCAGTACAATGAGAGTAGCTATTTGCAAGGACTGTAAGAAGGAATTGAACGATGATAGTACAGAGAGAACTCGCATAATGGATTGTGTATTCAAAGGATGGGAACATGAGCTAAAGAACTACTCCCATTGGGACGAGGAGAAAAAGAAAACTCATTTGAGAATGTACTCCAAAAAGAAAATAGTGACAAGGACTAGAGGTCTTGGTTTAGACATGTTAGATAAGAAATTAAAGCATTTTAATAACAAAGGAAATAAACATGACTCTCATAGTAAAGCCTAAAACGTTTTCACTTGGTAATGTTATTGTAGCAAGTGAACATAATTCTAATTTTGATACAATCTATGATGACTATAACGGGAACATAGACAACAATAATATTAAGCCTAATGCTGCGATAGAAGATACCAAACTGGCTCAGATTACAACAGTTGGGAAGGTCAGCATTGATGCTATAACACCTTCGTTCTCTGGGATTATTGTTTTGTGGAGTGGTTCTATATCGGGAGGAGCAAATGACATACCTACAGGCTGGTTCCTCTGCGATGGAAATAATGGTACACCTGATTTAACGGACAGGTTTATAATTCACGCTGACGATGATTCAGGTGGAACTAATAATGTAGGTGATACTGGTGGTTCTCGCAGTATAAGTATAGCTAACTTACCACCACATGAACACGACTATACAGAGGGTAATGATACTGGTGCAAGTACAGCAGATGGTGTTAGCGGAAGTCCACACAGAGATTCTGGTAATACTACAGCACAAACTTCATCTGTTGGAAGCGGAACAGACTACTTACCAAAGTTCTATGCGTTGGCATATATAATGAAGAGCTAGGAGATACACTGATGGCAATAATTACCAAACAGTTTACGTTTTCACCTGGGGAAACAATCATAGCCTCAGAGCACAACTTTAATTTTGATACCATATACAATGACTATAATGGTAATATTACTAATCCTAATGTTGCTGCCAATGCTGCTATTGAAGAGACAAAGCTCGACCTGTCTACCATTACACAGAACATCACATTCACTGGGACGTTGGACTTTACTACTTCAACGGTCACAGGACTAACATCTGATTTTATTCTTCTCAATGAGACCACAGCCCCATCGACAACTGCTAACCAAGGAGCGTTGTATACTAAGGAGGTTGATGGTCAGACCGAGCTGTTCTTCCGAGAAGAATCTAGCGGTACTGAAGTTCAAATTACAAATGCTGGAATCTTGAATGGTTCAGGAGCAACACAGGTATTCAAAGCCGATGGAACATTTACTGCACCTGCTGGGGTTACAACAGTTTATCTTAGCATGGTAGGCGGAGGTGGTAGTGGTGCGTCTAGTAGTAGTACAACGGGTAGCGAAGCTGGTGGAGGTGGAGGGGCAGGTGTTATTAATTTCCCGTATACCGTAATCCCTGGCAATGACTATGATGTTGTTGTTGGAGATGGTGGACTAGGTGTAATAAGTGGTGGAGACCCAGGAGACCCTTCAAGTTTTGATTCTACTGTTACAGTACAGGGTGGAGAAGAAGGAGCTGGAACAACGACTCAGGTTGGTGGTCTTGGGGGCAATCCACTACATGGAGACGCTGTTGATAACACTGCTGTAGGATTGGCTGGTATCCCTGGTGGAAATGGAGGAGATGGTAACGGTGGAGATGGTGGAGGTTCTATTTTTGGGGAAGGTGCACTTGGTGCTGTAGCACCACAGAATCCAGGTTTCGACGCAGCAGCAAATACAGGTGCAGGTGGAGGCGGTTCATTCCAGGGTGGTGTAAGAGAAAAAGGTGGGAACGGTGGTTCAGGTATAGTAATTGTGATGTTGTAATATGAGCGACCTAGAATATTTATTAGATACATACTATAACAAAGAGAAATGGCATGAGACAAAGCTACCCAAAGATATTGGCAGGACATATTTCACCAAAGGACTTAAGGATAAGAACGTTGTTGTACTCAGGGAAGCTGATGACATCATCGGGTATATATCGGTGTGGTTCCTCGATAATGAGCAGACAGCTAGGGTTATCAGTGGGCAAAGGTTCGATGCAGTTGATGAAAATATCACTGAGGGAGAAATTGTCTTTGTGGCTAACGCCTATGTGGAAAATCAATTCAGACATAAGGGAAGAATTATGGAACTCAACCAAGCAATGAAAGACGCACATCCCGACCATGAGTACGTCGGTATAATATTTCAAGATGGTTTTAACAAAGGGAAGTTTAGCTTCTACAAAAAAGGAGAAATATAATGGGTACTGAAGTCACTACTCAAAGCAAAGAAACTACAGCCACCCCACAGGAAGAAGAGCTAAACGAACTGCAGCTCGAGAGAATCAGAGCTTCCCAAGGTGGGCAGATTGACATACAACAAGCAGGTTTAGACATCGGGACGAGATTGCTCAGAGGGGAAGACCTCCCTGGGTTTCTTCAAGGATTACCTGGAGGAATAAGTGATGAGGATGTTACTAATCTTGTTGGCAGGTCGATTGAGGATGTAGCATTTGGTTCCCAGGCGTTGGGAGTCTTAGATGCAGGGCAGACACAGGAGGTAGGGGTTAAAACTGCCGCTGATATTCGTGCAAACGCTGCACAGTTTAATATCCAGAATCTATCTCAGCTACTTAACTTAGCTGTCGGTGGTCAAGCAGGGATTCAGGCACCGCTACAGAATCAGACCAACTCACTCGGGGTACAACTGGCTGGGTTAAGGTCAACCAATACAACATTAAATGCACCTAATCCGTTCTTGAGTTCGTTCCAGACAAGTCTAGGTCAAAACCTTGGTAGCTTTGGTGGTGAATCTGCAGCTGCTCAAAAATTCTTTGCATAAATAATAGGAGAAACTCATGGTAGAACAAGCAGGAGCAACACAAAAGAAAGAGGAAGACCCGCTAGACACACAGGCTGTGGCTATCAAGGCGTTCAATAAGAAGGTTACCGAACAGGTTGGTGGTGTTGTTGACCAAGCCGTTGCAGCTCCTGAGCCTACTAACTTCCAAGGTTTACTTGGTTCATTGCTCGAAGCATTCCCTGGTCCAGACCAGAGGAAATCTCCATCAGTAGAAGAACTGTTGACCACTGTTACAGACCTATCCACTCAAGAAATAGAAACTGGAAAGCTAGAAGGACCTGGGACAGCATTCTTTAGGGGTTTAATAGGACAAGGATTCGATAGGAAAGAGCTAACAGAACCTCTTGGTTTCGATGATGCACTGGATTTGATTCAAGAACAAGCACGTCAAGCTGAGGCTGCTGGTAAGATAGGGAAGGCACAGTTGGATACCATCGCTGCGGCTGTTGACTTGGCTCCTAAACTACGCAGGGAGTTGGAAGGTAAGAGAGGTTTCGAGAGGGACAGCGAGGGAAATCTTACCGAGAAGGGAACCATCGACCAAGAGACTGCTAAGGTAAGGGCAAGGAGTACAGAGGAACAAAGATTGAAGAAGGCACAGCTGCGTCAGGACTTAGATGTCTATGCAGAGATAGCTGACCTTATTCCTACAGGTGAAGGAGCACAACGTTTCGTTACTGGTGTTCAGAACTTTGCTCAAGGTATTACACAGGAAACTCCTACTGGTATTGCTGTAGCTGAACTTAGTGCTCTTAACAAACGACTACGGGTGTCTCTCGTCCGAGCAGCAGGGGATGTCGGTAATATTAACATCGTTGAGCAGAAAGCTGCAGGAGAGCTACTCTTTAAGCTATCGGACTCAACTGGTCTGCGTAGGTTAAAGATGGCAGTGCTTCGTGACTTAACAAGAGCTATTAATGCCAAGGATGCAGGTGCAGTTAAGACTCTCATCCAAGAGTTTATGAGGACCGATGAGTTCAAGAGAGAAGTGTTCAGAGGTGATGAGGGTAGGATAGCTACAGATTCAGAGACAGGAGACAGAGCAAGAGTATTCTTCGATGGACGAGTTATTTTAGAAGGTCAACCTGGGTTTGAAATAGGGACAACAGGAGCAGGGAGGAGAAGATAATGGCATTTAATATAGAGAACGCAGTTTTTGAAGATGATGGATTCTCTCCCGAGAAAAGTTCACCAAAAAGAGGAGCGTCAGTTGCGGAAACACCACTAGCTGTATCAAAACCAACATCTGAACTTGCTACCACCCAGACCACTGGAGCATTTGATTTATCAAGAGCAGAGTTTCTCGAAGAGGCTCCACAAAGAACTGAGAGACAGATAGCTCAGAAGAATCTACAGGAGCAGTTCTCTCCTATACCACCATCGATTGTGGATAATGTTCTTACCCCGCTGTTTGAGATAGGTCGAGGTGCATTCCTTGGGGTATCTGATGTTGCAGACACAGCTAACTCTGTCAGTGAGTTCATTGGGAGTATATCAGGGACAAAGACTGGTGGATTCTTTGAAAAGATAGCACAGGAACAAGGGAATATCGCTCAGAACATCCCTGAGACAGGAGCTAGTGGGTTCGCCAAGACTGTGTATCAGTTAGCAGGTCAAATCCCTGCTATTGTTACAGAGTTTGGATTGGTGAAGACACCCAAGTTCTTTAATAAATTATTCAAAGAAGCAAGTATGGTTCAGAAGTTCGCAGTGCTTGAAGGACTTGACGAGTTTGCTAAAGAGAAGGCTGCAGGAGGTGAGGGTCTTGAACAAGCAGAGGCTGGAGCTAAAGGAGTTGCAAAAGGTGCAACCATCGCTTTGACCTTCGGGATACTTGGGAACGCCACTAAGATACTCCATTCTGGTAACAAGAAATTAGCTGGAGCATACATCGCTTTTACCACTGGTAACAAGGAGCTTGGTGCTGACTTTGCTAATAACCCTCGGAAGTATAACGTTAACCCTCTGTCTGGTAAGACCAAGTCAGTCTCGCAGGTGAGAGAAGAGAACGCTAAAATTAAACAGGATTTGAGTATCAAAATCGGCAATGAAAAAGCCGATTTTAAAAACCGCAGTAATATCAAAAAAGAAAACCTCAAAGACAAAGTTGACAAAGAACAGGTCGACTTAGCCGCTACCAACGACGAACTTAAAACAAAACTCCGTGAATCATCTGAAATATCTCTTAAAGAAGGTGCTGATAAGGCAGCTGCTGCTACCAAGAGAAAAAATGAGTCAATCCAAGCCCAAGCAGTTAACTTTTACGACAATGCTCTCTCCACTTTTGTCCTGATAAGAAAACAAGCAGGGGAAGCCGTTGGTGCCGCTGTTAATGCAACCATCAACCGCAATCCACTCGCTGCCATTCCATTTAAGCTGGTCAATGACCCGTTCAAGGCAACCATCAAGAAGTTCTCTCCATTTGAGATTAAGGCTAGACGTGGAGGAGGACAGACTGCGGTACAAAAGACAGCCATCAGTAACAAGCAGGATTTGAATACATTCCAGACACTGCTTGACGATTTCAACAGTAAGAAAGCTCAGGGTGGGTTGAGTGTCAAATATCTCCAGGACTTGAAGAATGATTTGAAGAATTTATCTACCCAGGCATACAAAGGACAGACTCCTAACACGCAGCTTGGTAAGTTATATTCAGAGCTCTCCAATGATGTCAACCCTGCTACGTTAGTCAGCCGTAACAAGCAGTTGACGAAGGAATTATCTGAGATAGCGGATGCTAACAGAGAGTTTGCCTCTCTCGTCCCTAAGTATGAGGCAGCCATGAAGTTCTACTTCAAAGAGGTCAATGGTAACTTCGTTCCTGCACCTGAGAAAGCCATTCGAGCCATCGCTACTAATGATGTGGTTGCTATCCGTCAGATGAAGAGTGCAGATAAGCTGCTGAATAAGGGAGATGAACTCTTCCCAACAATGCAGGAGATGTCACGCCAGGCAGACAAGGCAGCTGCACAAGAGAAGGGAATGGTTAAAAGTTTAAAGATTGCATTGAACAGAGAGAAGTCAGAACTTGCCGCTGCAACCAAGAAGGCACAACAGGAGCTACGCAGCAAGAACAACAAGCTCAAGAGTACCCAGAGAGATGCCCTTGCCGATGAGATAAATAAATTTAACGAGGGGAAACAGCTTGAACATAATGCCATCACGAATGAACTGGCTGCACAGGAAAAGTTTGCCTCTCAACAGGAACAGCTAAGAAACTTTGCTGGTTCAACAAAGACTCCTGCTGGTATCATCCAACGGGTGGCAGCGTTTGGAGTCCTGCTCCCGAAGGCTACTGGTGACCCATCCAGTGCGGTGCTCCCACTGATGGCAGTCCTCGGTCTATCACCTAGCGTGTCATCCAATCTTACTAAGGCAACGTTAACAACAACTGGTAGTCTTGATGCGATACTTGGTGGGATTATGAGAGGTGAGGGTATTAAGAAGTTAGGTGCATCAAAGATAGCTGAACAATTTACTGGTGCTCAGATTGGGAGTCGGTTGGCGGTAACTCCTGAAGGTAAGGACGCTCTTGATTCTGTGCTTGGAAGATAAAAGGGATGAGGCAGATAGTAACGAGGAGTAAGATGAGCTCGATGATTCCCGTTGTGAGGTCTTGGACAGTGCGGGTGTCACTCATTTTTTTCCTTATTACTGCTGTTCTTGGGCGAAGCCCAAGGAGTTTCCATCCCGTAGTCTAACTTCTGTTGGTGCATCATACAATATATGTTCTCACGCTTTAGGTTTTCGTCATTCAGAAAGGTAATGCACTGCTTCCTGTCCTCCCTGTCTCTCCATTTGCAACGTTTTTTCACTTTCCTCCCTGGTATAGCGTAATCTTTAACCCACGCATATAAATCACCGATACAACCCATGTAATCATCGAAGCGGTTAGACATTACCTCTCCGAACATGCTCCTTCCCACAACCGATATAAAACTGAGTGATGTACTCCGCCATCTCCTGTCGATTAGCTGTGAAGATGGTTTGAACTCCATGTTTGACCCACAGCGTGAAGAGCTTGTACTTCATCGAACGTCCGTAAATCTTACTATGCTTAAAACCCCTGCCGATGTCGGTAAGTGTACCTTCAATGATAATAAATAGGGTTGCTTTCGCTTCCTGGGAACGGATAATCTCTCTCTTGAACCTTGGATAACCTTTACCCATCGTTCCATAAAGGTCTCCTATAGTTTTCCGTTCAAAAAAGATGTTTGGGATAGTTCCGTCCTGGAATTTTGCTCCATAGTCGCCAAAATCTAGTTTCTTCTTCGCTACCTTGGTGATAAATGCGTGTGAGAACTTTAACGGTTGTTGTTCTCGAGTATCGCATAGTATCTCCAAAAGCGACCTTTGTATTAATAAATATTAATGATTATGGAACGAACTGCCTCGATTCAAAGCCTTCGCCTCTCCTCTCGACCTACTCGTTCAAGCATTGAAACCACCGCACTAGCTGTTTGATAGCATATTGGTCTCACAACGTACCTGTTTCCCCTCAAGCACTAGCTCGTTAGGGGAATCCTTCCCTCTCGGGTGGACTCCAGACACTGCCTTAGTGGTGCGTTGCCACTTATTCAGCCACATAGTCATTAAATTGTCAAATAACGTTTAAAACTCTACTTTTTCCTTTGCTGTTTCCTGCTTTGGTGCCTGTTCATCCCATCGCTCAGGAGCGACAGCGGTCATGGTATGCAGTTGCATAATATCCCCGCCTTTGGGTTTAAACTTTGAACATGAAACCACAAACTCCATCTCTGCAAACTTCTCAATAGCAATTTCCAATACAGAAGAATTAGAAAACTCTAAGCCGATGGTAAAGAACGCATCTGCGAGTTTCTCCACTGGAGTCTTATTCGCCTTGCCTGTTTTCTCTGTGCTAGACAAGTTGTAACTCTTCCAGAGTCTTCGTCCCTTGTTTTTATCGCTAATAATCTCAAGCTCATAGCGAAATCTGGTATATCCTTCATAACTCCCCCTATCGTTTGAACCTGCGTCGACATCCTCTATCTTAGCAGAATTAACTTTACAGATGAAACCTTTACCAGTTATCACCTCAAAGTCTTGGTCTTTTACTTTCTCGGGTTTATAATTGCTTAGGTCAAAGTCCATGTCCACTTCCTTTCCGTTAAACATATCGATTAATTTGTCTTTTTGTTTATCGGCAGTCCATTTAAAATCCAACAACTCATATTCATTGTATGGTTCAAACTTACTGCGATATTTCGTAGGATTGATTTGGAACACCTTTTCCTGAATTTCTTCATTCTTAATGACCATACTTTCATCTTTACAATGTAATTCGATGTCTTGTCCTGTTTGAATTGCCTTTTTAAGCCGATAATCTCTTACTGACGCAATTCCATTGAACAGACGATTAACTTCTACTTTTATCATCTTCCTCCTTTCTCTGACCTGTCCATTCTTGATTATCCAATATCCCGTCTCTAAATGTGACCTTATAGCCGCATTTTACCGAGGAGGAGGTTTTACCGTCTGTATTGACCTTCATACCGTAGCATGTTGCTGTTCGGTAATCTAATGCTACAGTTGGTTGGTAAACCAATGCCGCACCACACAACGGACAATCGAGTACCTGATGTTCTTTTGGTCTATCTGGGTCGAATGTCAATTTGCATCCCTCGCATAACCAAATGTTGTTTCCCAATTTCTTCATCCATTCGGTTACTCGTTTGTTGTGTTTACATTTTGGACAATCAGGTTTTAGGTTTGCCACTCTTACTCCCTCCGAATGCCTTCTTGATTTCGCTAAACACTATTGATGGGTCATCTGGCGGAAATTCGATGGATTCAGGGAGATTCTTGCTCTTATCCCCTGCCTCCCAGAAAAGCGATGGTTTCGTCCTGATAACTCCGATTTCTGTTCCATCTTTCATTTCGCTATCCATGAACAGAATGATGTCCATGAGATTCAGAATAACATTCCTATTCTTCCCACCGATGTCAATGGTGAAACGATTATACTTCTTGGTCTTGGTCTCAATCTCTTCCTGCTTGGCATGAGAGACAAGAACCAATCCGTAAGGCATCATGGAGAGCTTATTCAGCACACGACTGAGCTCTGTAGTCGCCAAAAACCATCCCTTACCATGCGGTATATCCCCGATGTAATCAACCTCATTAACTTCCTCTATATAACGCTGTAACAACGGGATTAGAGCGTCAATAGTGTCGATGATTATGGTCTTGAAACTATGCTTATCTGCCGATATTTCCTTACAAGCCTCCATAAACTCTTCCCACGAGCGGATTGGTTGCTTGAATACCTCTAAGTGATTCAGCCCTGGCTCCGTTGCCAAAAATAGTCCGTCTGGAAACTTTGATCAGAGTGTCGA
>SDBT01010976.1_pt1 | contig 14603 bp, 12 predicted proteins | sample 2277101 | NCBI WGS metagenome assembly SDBT01 (sample SAMN10404973, study PRJNA504765) | marine sediment metagenome | isolation source: marine sediment core GS10_PC15, 103 cmbsf | place: Arctic Ocean: Southern Knipovich Ridge | collected 2010
ACAAATTTTAGCACATTCTTAATGCTTCTGTTCATGATACACCCTTAACATGTGATTACAATGTGAATTAATCTATACCCCTAGGCTAAGCAATATGTGTCATTATGTCAATAACAGGGGGGGGGCAATAGTAACAAAATCAGCTAAAAAGCTAGTAATTTAGGCTAGATATGAGCTAAAAGATGCTTTTCTACATCTTCTTGTGAAGTAAGTGCTTCAAGCGAGATAGCTTGCTCAAGCGTAATGCCCCCTACCGCAGTGCGCTCAAGCTCGTATGTGGTAGCGACGCTGCCAGCCCTCGCGGCAATATCGTTTGCCAGCGAGCGCACATAGGTGCCCTTAGACACACGGGCGATAAATGAGAAGTAGGCACCATCAAAGTCAGTGAGCGTTAACTCGTGCAGCTGCACCTCACGTTTCTTGAGTTCCACAATCTTTGCCAAATCCTCTTCACTCATCTTCTGCTTACGCGCTAGCTCGTATAGTGGCTTGCCCTGGTGCTTAAGGGCAGAGTAGATAGGTGGCACCTGTATGTATGAGGTGCCGAGGGCTGCAATAGCATTCTCCAAATCTTCCCGCGTAATGCCCGAAGCATCACTTGTTTCTACCACCTCGCCCGTGCGGTCGAGTGTATCGGTCAGTTCGCCAAGCTTTGCCTTTACCACATAGGTTTTGTCTAGGCCCATCAGCGATGGCACCTGCTTGGTGGCAGCGCGACCAATGCAAATGATAAGCAGCCCGGTGGCAAAATTGTCCAGCGTACCGGTGTGGCCCACCTTGGTTTTGCGGGGCAGAAGTTTTTTGATGTGGTTAACACAGTAGAAAGATGAGACGTCTTTTGGCTTGTCGAGCAATATAAAGCCAGTTATTTGTTTTTCCATGCTGGTATTGTATCATATATCCATGAAACATTTTGCATATTTGATAACGCTTTTTACTTTTTTGGGTTTGCACGCAAGTGATAAAGCGAGCGAGTCGAATTTTTATTTGGTTAACAATACTAAAAAAGATGTCCACTTTGCCGTTGTGGGCGCAAACGATTTATTAAGCGTTAAAAACAAACAGCTGCGTGCGGCTACCATCACTACGCTTAAGCCTGGTGAGAACTATCAGGAACACATAAGCCTAAACAGCGAGCTTGATGAAAAGCCAGTACTCCTGTATCTGTACCCAAACCCGCAGGACAAACAAGATAAAATTCACCTCGCTTTCGATATTGCAGTCGAGAATATTAAAATGGAAATGGATGGCCTGATAGGCGATGAGCGTATTTACAGACTAGGGATGGGTAGGCCAATTTATGTCGAGACAATAGCAGGAGATGAAGAGCACAAACACGGAAAGCCACGGACCAACTACTACCAAGACATCACTCTACAATCTCTAGCCGGCGATAATGGCAAATTTACCCATGCCGGACGTGCCATAAGCGGCGCTGCAAGGACCAAGGATATAAAGCGTTCGTGGGGGTACGAGCTTCTAGGCCAGTGGGCCCAAGATAATACAGCAGAGCTCAAGGAGTTTGTGGTGACCGTAAGCACGTTTATTTATTCTTACCTGCAGGCCGGAAATATTGTGAAATACATCTGGCGCAATGGCTTTAAAGGGGCAAAGGACATTGCAAAAATTCGCAGCATGAAAGCCAAGATGGAAAGAACAATTGGCATGAAACTTGGGTGAGATTGTGAAACGCCTATTATTCTTCATAACACTTTTCTCGTTTTGTGGCGTGCAAGCTGACGAAAAGTTGCCAAACTTTTATCTGGTTAATCACGCGGGCATTGAGATCCACTTTGCAGTTGTTGGTGCAAATGACTTGCTTACGATACGTGACCTCGAGCTTGTTTCACCAACCATCATTACCCTACAGCCGGGTGAAGAATACTCTGAAACGGTAAGTCTGCATGGCGAGCTTGATGACAAGCCACCACTCTTGTACGTCTACCCTCACCCATATGGCGAGCATGAATCGCTACGCATAGCTGTCGATATTTCTCGAGATAATATTCATATGGTTCTAGAGAACCTGCTTGGTGATGAGCGAATTTATAAACTTGGCAAAGGCAAGCCGCTCTTTCTTGAAATTGCCCCAGGCTACGAGCAACATAAGTATGGCAAGCCTGCCACAGACTATTACGAGGGCCTAACGGTTAAGTCGCTTTCGGGAGATCGTGATGACTTTTATCGCGATGGGGTATACATGTCTGGCGTAACACGCACCAAAGACATTAAGCGTGCATGGGGGTACGAAGTACTTGGCCGCTGGGCGTACCACAACCGGGAAGAGTTTGCAGAATTTCTTGAGGCGGTAGACGCCTTCGTATACACGTATCTACGTGCCGGAAACATTGTGAAGTATATCTGGCGTTACGGCCTTGTTAAAGGGGCTAAAGATATCGCACGGGTGAGAGCGCTTAAGGCAAAGATGGAACGCCGGATTGGTATGAAGTTCTAGTGATCGATCACTCAAAATCGCATGGTCTAACCATGTATACTCTTACGAGGGCGTAGGCACGCCGCAAGGTGTTACCCTGGGCAACTGCAATCTCAGCAGATGGCTTTATGGATTTTAGTTTTTCTTTATTTACAAACACATAGTTCAATTATCTTCATTGTGCTGCGGTGGGGGTTGCCCCACACGCAACCAAACGGGGGTTTGCGTTAACCCCCATCTGGACACCCCCACGCTCAGGCTGTGCCTAAGGACCCTAGCGCCTGAAAATCGGCCACGCGTCCTACGGACGTGGCCTGCATACCAGGCTAATTTGGAATTACGATTTGAAAGGGGTATATAAGCAATAACGAGCTTAGTGCAACACCCAAACACCGTTCGCCCTGAGTGATTTGCGAGCGGGAGCGAAGCAAATTGTATCGAACGGGTACGGTGTAGGTTCGGCTAGTTAGTCTTGATTTTTAACAAGACCTGCCCCGTCTCGACCATATCTCCTTCTTGTACCAGCACTTCTTGCACAGTACCCGTGACCTCGACATTGAGCTCGTTTTCCATTTTCATGGCTTCGACAACCAGCGCGCATGAATCTTTTTTGATCTCGTCGCCAGCATTCACATTAATGTGCATAACCCGTCCGGTTATGGGGGCGACTAGGGTGTAGATGCCGTCGGCAACCTGCGGGCCCGATTCTTGCGAGGACATCTGTGCGTAGGCCTTATCGTTGAGCGTTACGGTTTTGCCCGAGAGGGGCCCGGGGCCAAGGATTATGCAGTGCCACTTGCCTGCACTTGAGGCTACCCGTGCCTTGTATCGCACGCCATCGATGGTGACGTAAACTATCTTTGCCATGCTTCTCGCTTCCAGGTAGTGATGGTGTTTGATTGCGCTGCCCTCTGTGGTGTTTTTGTGGCTTGGGCAATGGCAAGTATCGTTTCAGTGTCTAATGCTGCCGGAGTGAACGTGGTGTCTTCAAGCCACTTTGTGTGATATGCGCCAAGTGTAAATTCCTTGGTGGAGATAATCTGTGCGAGTAGATCGATGTTACTTTCGATGCCCGCAATAGCAAACTGCTGCAGTGCAGCCTGCAGGTTTTGCATAGCTTGTCCACGGGTTTGCCCATAGCAAATAAGCTTTGCAAGCATAGGGTCGAAGTAGGGCGTAACAACAACACCTTCGCACAGGTTGTGGTCTAGGCGCACAAACGGGCCCTCGGGCAGGTTTAGTAGCGCGATGGTGCCGGTGCTCGGCATAAAGTTGTGATTTTCAGCATTGATGCGGACCTCGATAGCGTGGCCACGCAGGGAGATATCCTCTTGCGATAGCGGCAAACTACCTTGCGCAATATCGAGCTGCAATCCTACCAGATCGATACCGGTCACCATCTCGGTAACTGGGTGCTCGACCTGCAGGCGGGTGTTCATCTCAAGAAAGTAAATCTGCTCATTTGCGGTGACTAAAAACTCGACCGTACCAACACTTCTGTAATGCACTGCGCGCGTGGCAAGCAAAGCATACTCGTATAATTTGTCTTTACAGCCCTGCGAAATAAACGAGCAGGGCGCCTCTTCAATAACCTTTTGGTGCCGGCGCTGAATGCTACACTCGCGCTCGTACAAGTGCACGTACTGTTGCCCATCACCAGCGATCTGTACTTCGACATGCCGGGCGTTTTCTAAATACTTTTCTGCAATAATGGTGGTGGACGAGAACAGTGCTTTGGCCTCACGCGTTACGGTTGCAAGCGCTGTTGCAAGTTCTTCTGGGCCCTCTACCTTACGCATGGCTTTACCACCACCACCAAGTGCTGCTTTAAGCAGCAGTGGGTAACCGGTTAGCGCTGCAATCTCGTCAGCATCGCCATCAATTGTTTTCCCCGCAAGCACTGGCACACCGGCAGCTTGCATGACCTCGCGTGCGCTGGCCTTACAGCCCATAGCATCTATAGTTTCTGGTGCTGGGCCGATCCAGGTAAGGCCTGCATCGATTACCGCGCGGGCGAATGCTGCGTTCTCTGCCAAAAAGCCATAGCCAGGGTGAATGGCGCTTACGCCACACCGCACTGCTATGTCAATAATTTCACGAGTATCAAGGTATGCCGCGCTGCCACTTTTAGAAAGTGCATGGTGCTCACTTGCCGCAAAAACATAGGGTGACTGCGCATCTTCTGTGCAGTAGATAGCAACAGTTTGCACGCCACGTGCGGTGCAGGTTGCGATAATGCGTGATGCGATTTCGCCGCGATTTGCGATTAGTACTTTTGTAATGGTCACGTTGGTGCCTCAAAATGGGGTTAATGACCCTAATATTGTACGGCAATTACCGGCAAGCGCAACCGGGTGGCAGTGTGCTTTTTTTGCATGATGTGCTACACTCAAAGCTCGATAACTCGTAGCTGCGAAAGTATCTCATGATTGCAATTGGACGTACTTCTATCCTTGGTTTTATTCGCCCGAAAGATAATTTCCGGGTAGTTCGCACTGGCAAGCTGTACCGTTGCAAGCAGCTTACCCCAAAGCTTTTCTGTAAATATGCTAAAGAGCACGAGATTACCACGGTGCTTAACTTGCGTACCGATAGTGTGAAAAAACCTTCATGGCAAAATCAGAAGCGCCTGATAGAGCAGCAAGGTTTTAAGGTGGTAAGCCTGCCAATGCGTGGGTTTATATACCCAACGCCAGAGCAGGTGTCGGCATTGCTCGCATTCTTTAAAAACAACAAAGGACCAGTGCTTATTCATTGCCGCCGTGGTCGCGACCGTACCGGTACCGTTGCTGCACTGTGGCGCATCGAATATGAAGGTGCTAACTATCGCGTAGCGCAGCGCGAGCTTACGTTTTGGAAGCATGGCCATATCGGCCTGCCTATGAAGCGGTTTTTAAAGCTGTGGGTAACGCTACGAGAGAAGCATCGCTCGAGCGCAGAGGCGCTTAAAGCTTACCGAGAAATTTATACGCAAAAAAAACTTGCACGCAAATGGTTATGGCGTGCCTGATCTGAAAAGGAACCCCTCTTGAATTCTAACAACAAGTTAATGGTTGCCATGCTGCTGACAGCGGGCACGTTTTTTGCCTTCCAATACTTTGGTCAAAATCAAACTGACAGCTATAAAGTGCAAGTAACCGACGTTGGCCGTGGGCAATCATATCATGTGCCCACCCAAGCCGAGTTGCAAGCACCGCTCAATAAAGAGATAGACTTTATAGACAAAAAGGTCTCACGCCCTGAAGAGCTGACACGTGTTGAGACCGACCTGTATAGTGCGCAGTTCTCAACTTATGGTGGCACACTGTCGGACCTGCGCTTTAAAAAGCGTTTGGGCAGGGAGCGTGCACCACTACGCACCGTGCAACATAAAGACTTCTTTACACGTGAAGAGAGCTGCTTCTTGCTAGCCCTTGAGGGTGCAACACCATTTTTCTATGACTTGGTAGAGCACAGCGCAGACAAGCTTACGTATGCTACCAAAGCCCATGGGTGGGAAATTCGCAAGACCTACAGCATTGCACCAAGCACCTACGAAATTGCCCTTACCCTAGACTTTATTCCTAGCGGTACTGCCAAGCCAATTCGCCCACGCCTGTTTTTCCCAGCGCCGTTGGTGCCAGAGGTTGGCTACGAAGTGCTTAACACCATTAACTATAACAGCGAGAAAAAGCGCATCGAGGCGCTTTCTGCTGACAGTAGTTTGAGCGATGCCTGGAAAATGCCAGAAGTTTTAGGCTGCGAAAACAAGTATTTCTTGCACACCATGCGTGGTGACGATGACCACTTTACGCAGCGTGGCTACTACAAAAAGGTTGGGGCGCATGGCGCTGCCACCATCCTTGAGGGGCCAGAGTTATCTTCGGCATCTACCTACCACCTCTCGATGTACTTCGGACCAAAAGATATTGAAGACATGGATGCCGTAGACGAGCGCCTTGAAGGTGTACTGAACTTCGGTTGGTTCTCGATGTTGTGTAAGCTGCTACTGCGCCTGCTTGGCTGGTTGTATAGTTTCTCCCACAACTGGGGCTTTGCCATTATCTTGCTCACGCTTGCCATTCGTATTCCACTGCTGCCAATTTCTATTCGTGGTGCGCATGCTATGGAGCAGCACCAACGCCTGCGTCCTAAGGTAGAGCGCGTTAACCAGCAGTACCGTGGCGATGTAACGCAACGTAACCTTGCCTTGGTGCAGTTGTATCGTCAGCATAATCTCTCGCCAGCCGGCCAGATTGTGGGTTGCCTGCCGTTTCTAATAGACTTTCCCATCATGATGGCATTATGGCGGGTGCTCTCTAGTTATATGGACCTCTACCAAGCGCCATTCATTTTGTGGATAACCGATCTTTCAAGTAAGGACCCGTACTACGTCTTACCAATTCTGATGGGGCTTTCCATGCTATGGACCCAGCGCTTTTCACCAATGGGTGACGAGAAGCAGAAAGTGGTTATGATGTTTGTAACGCTTATTATGACCACCGTGTTTGCAAACTTTGCCGCCGGATTGGTGTTGTACTGGCTAACCAAAAACGTTCTAACCATCGGCGAGCACTACCTGCGTAAGCGCGTAATGCCTGCTTAGGAAAATATCATGCTTGGCAAGTTACCTTCGCTTGAAAAACTTATTCGCCAGCTGCAGCACATACCGTTCCTGGCATCGAAGAATGTATATCGTGTTGCTATGCACTTTTTGCAGAGTAATGACGCGCAAATCGAGCAATTTTGCCGGGCTATCCGTGAAGCCCAAAAAAACATCTCGCCGTGCACAGACTGTTACAATTGGACCGAGGGGGCAGAGCTTTGTGGCATTTGCATGCGAAGTAATCGTGATAAAGGCACCATTTGCGTGGTTGAAACCTGGCATGAGCTCGTTGCCATCGAAAAAGCTGGTGGCTACACTGGCCTCTACCACGTGCTTGGCGGCGTGCTGTGCCCGCTAGAAGGTGTTGGCCCCGATGCGCTGACCATAGAGCCGCTGCTAAAGCGAGTGGCACGTGAGCCGGTGCAAGAGATTATCTTTGCCACCAACCCTACGCCCGAGGGCGAGGCAACGGCAAGCTATATTTCGTCTAAGTTTACAAACACTGGCATACATATTTCAAAACTTGCGAGCGGCGTGCCTATCGGCTCGTCTCTTGCGTACATGGACAGAGTAACCATCTATAAAGCAATGGCAGGTAGAAGTACATTTTGATTTCAGTGCGTAGAACCCTGGTTCTATCGCTTTGCATGTCGGCTTCTCTTTCGGGTGGTGTACGCGAGGTTGTCGAGGCAATCGAAACCATTTCCATTAAAAGTCTTACCCAAGAGGTAACAGGCGACATTGCTCGATTTTCGGGTAATGTTGATGTGCTTGTCGACGACAAGATGCACATCTGGGCCGGCACTGTAACCGTAGATCAAGCCAAAAAGACGCTGAGCGCAACGCCAGAAGAAAACAAGCTGATTGTTATTGAATCAGAAGACTTTTTCATGTTTGCAACGCACGTCGAATTGTCTTTGCAAGATCGCACCGGGCATGCAGACCAAGTACGCGTACACTTTGGTGGCACCTATATTGCCGCAAGCAAAGCACAGCGCCTGACTAGTGGCGACTGGTCGTTTTATGATGTGCTCTATACCGGTTGCGACCACCCCATGCCGCATTGGTCGTTTGCGGCGCACCACGCACGGCTACACAGCGACTCGGTAAAGTGCCGGGGGCTGCTCTTCAAGATTGGGCGCGTGCCGGTGATGGGGGTGCCAAGCCTGACACTTCCGGCACCAAAATTTGCCATTCCTAAAGACGAAGTAGCAAAGTCCGGCTTTTTGTTCCCCGGTTTTTCCTACAGCTCGCGCTTGGGGTTTGGTATTGACCCTGCCTATTACCAAACACTTGGTGCGCATGCCGACACCACGATTGGGTTGAAGTGGATTGAGAAGAAAGGGTATGTCTACCACCACGAAGCGCGTTGGGGCAAACAGCCGGAATCCTACAGCTGGGTGTATGGGCAGTTTGTGAAGGAGTTTCGCGCGTTCAAGGAAAAAGAGCAGGAGATTGTTAAGGGGCGCAACTACCGGTACTGGCTAGAAGGCGAGCACTTTCAGGCCTTGCACCTTGGTGGTCTTGGGCTACAGACACTTTCACGTATCGATTCGGGTACCGACAAGCAAATTGGATATGACTTTTTCTACAAAGCAGACGCGGTTGAAGATCGCTTCGTAAACAGTGCCGTTGTCCGGTGGTGGGACCCAAAGCACGTGGTCATTGTGAAGGGTGAAGCAGAAAAGGTATTTCGCGAGCAGTTCACCATAACCGACGACGAGAAGCTCGAAAATGAAGACAAGCTGAGGGTAAAGCGGGCACCGCATGTGTGGTGGAACACTGCCTTTACTAGGTTTGGTAGCTTATTTTGTTACAAGCACGAATTGTTTGCCGACCAGATTAATTTTAACCACCATGTACGGGAAAATGTCTTTGATGGTTCAAAGATTGTGTCACGCAAGGATATTGAATTGTTGCCACGCGGCAACACGACACGTGTATACTACGAAGGAACCATTCGCACCGACGTTCGTACCCATGGCCAAAGCCTGTATGTTGCGCTACAGCCAAACGTGCAAATGCGTGGCCGTCTGCAGGACCCTCTCGTGCATGCCGGACGTAACGTTATAGAAAATAGTCTGGGCAAAGAGGGTGCCTATCGCGCCTTCCTCTCGGGCCAGGCCGAGTGGGCGCTGCCCGAGGTAACGTTCCATACCGCCGACTTTTCGTACGTGCACTACATCCAGCCCTTTTTCCGGTTTACCTGGGTGCCGCGCTTTAAGCAAGACCACTGGTATTTTGCCGACGAGTATGACCGCGTGTTTCCCGAGCAGTCGGTAGCTTTCGAGCTACGCAATAACTGGCTACTAAAGGAAACCGAGGTAGATTTTACTGTACGTACAGGCTATGAATTTTTCCCCAAAAAAGATCTGTTTCCCATCCGACGCGCTCCTACCGCCAAGCACTTTTTGCCATTTAACTTGCAGCTTAATGCCCAGCACGGACCGGTGTATCTTGGCGTGTCACAAGAGTATGATATGAGTAGCGGGAAGCTGGTACAGTCGGAGGTCGATTTCTCGTTTTCTATCGAGCGCCTGGATGTAAGCCTATCGTGGATTTACCAAAGCCCGAAACTACAGCGAGTGCGCGAGCTACTAGCCGACGTGCCATCGTTTGGGATTTTGGAAGTGAGCGTGCCATTTACCGACTCCCTGCAAATAGGGTATGCCAGCCACCTGTTCTCGAAAAAGAATTCGCCGTTCGCGTGGATACAAGATCGTAATGCGTTGTTGCACCGGGTGCAGGTCTCGCACAGTGGCCACTGCTGGGGCCTCTCGCTTGGCTTTGAGGAAAAGCGATTCCGCCAACAGGGTGAGTTGAAGGGCGAGCGACAATACTTCTTCTCGTTCAAGCTGGATTCGCTGGTGTCGCTGACGAAATCGTTTAAGCAGGAGCCAATTACGATTATGGAATCGCCTGAGGGGTTCTAGGGGTTGCACCCTACGCTCCATAAGGAGTGCAGCTGAGTCGCTGCACGTTCTGGAGTAATGCTGGTCAAAGTTTGTCTTTCTACACCGCACCCGTTCGATACACGCCCTTCCCCCTTCGCCAAGGCTTCGGAGGACAGGTCGGGCGCACTCAGGGCACGCGGTGTTTGTTGTGAGCTTTTCTCTGGAAGTTTGGATATTAACACACCGAGGTGCTCCCAACCACCGCGTGCCCTGAGTGATTTTCCGCAGGAAAATTGTATCGAATGGGTGCGGTGTAAATGATCATTTTAATAGGTCAGGCAACTGACTCTTCACCGCCGCTGCAATTGCGTACAGTGGGTATGAATGTATGTTTTCAAACAAAGAATAGTTTTGTGTTGAGAACTTTATGCCATAACTTGCTTTAGGGTGTTTCTGGAGAAACATATGCATACTCTTCAAAGTTGTCCCCTTACCACTCTTTACTTCAATGGGTACTATGTTTTCTTTAATTGAAGTTACGTAATCTATTTCTGCCTGGCTGCCGCGTTCCGTTCGCTGCCAGTAATACAGCGTCTTCTTTTGTGCGGGGTTTGAGTAGGCAAGCAGTTCCTGACCAACAAATGCTTCTGCTATCTCTCCCTTATTTATCAGTTGCTCGTCCACTTCTAAAAACCACTCCCCTAAGTCTAGCCCCAAAATCGATTGGGCAAGGGCAACATCTAAAAACAACACTTTGAATGTTTGTGGATCAGCTTGAGCACCGAGCGGCAAACCCTGTGCACTTGAATGAAACACCTTATGCACGACTCCTGCGGTGGATAGCAAATCTAGACAGGGCGAGAGTTCTCTTTTTCTAAAATCACCTTCCAGGGCACTATATTTGAATTTCTTCCCAAGCTGCAGTGGAACGTTATCAAACAATGTATCTAGGTATTTAATCTGAAGTCTTCTTGAATACTTAGAGAAGTCTTGCCGATAGGCATTTACGAGTGATTGCCCGAGTGCAAAGCATTGCTTTGGATCTTGAGTGTCTACCCAAGCTTTCACAATCTCAGGCATTCCGCCGATAGCTAGGTAGTGATAAACCAGTTTTAACAATTTGCGATGTGCTACATCACTCATAGGTTCATCGGTATCGTGGGTCATGAGTGCATCAAGGAGTACCGTTTCGTCTAACGCGTGAAGGAATTCCAAGAAGGACATTGGGTACATATACAATGATTGGACCCGTCCTACAGGCATCCCCACAAATTCTATGGCAAAATCTAACAGGGAGCCTGCTGCAACGACGTGCAACTCTGGCATCATCTCATAAAAATAACGTAGCGCTTGAAGCGCCTGCGGCTCTTCCTGGATCTCATCAAAAAACAATAGTGTTTTTCCGGGAACTATTTGCTTTCCGGTAAGTAAGGATATGTCGCGAGTTATCCTCTTGGGATCTAGGTCTCCCTTAAATAAGTTCTTTATTTGCGGGTCGAATTCTAAGTTCAACTCTATGAACGAGTCAAACTTTGTTCCCAGCTGCCGGACAGCGTACGTCTTTCCAATCTGACGAGCCCCTCTCAAGAGCAAGGGTTTTAGCCCCTTTTGTCTGCTCCATTCAAGCAAGTGGTGGTCTATTAATCTTTTCATTTCTATTCCTAAATGGTTAAAAATCAAACATGATTTGGCATCAATATGGTCGAAAATCAAACATGATACAGTATCATTATGGTCGAAAATCAGACACCACGTCCAGTTTTAAAGAAAATAATAGGATATTTCGCCCAAATTTAGCTAAACTACCCAAAACTTAAACCGGAGCCAAAAATGAGCCAAGATTATTCAATATACAAATCCCGCCGAGAGGCCCTGTGCAAAAAGCTACAAGACCAGGGGCATACTGATGGCGTTGTAGCTTTATTTGCCGATACCGAAGGCGAGCGACATGCCTTTCGCCAGGAAAGTTCGTTCTTCTACCTCACTGGCATAACCGAGCCAGGGGCAGTGCTGCTATGCAACCTCGATGGCACCGATGTGCTGTACATCCCAACCTTTCAAACGCCACGCAGCCAGTGGTTAACCAGCACGCTTGGCGTCGATGATGCTAGCGCGCAGCGCATAGGTGTGAACCAGGTAAAGGCACTAGGGCAGCCGGGCAAAGGGTATAGCCTGAGCCCATTCTTTAAGGCTGAGGCATATGATGGGGTAGCTCGGGACCTGAAAGAAGTTGTGCAAAAGCAGCACAGCGTATTTATGCTACAGACACCACGCCCAACTTACATTACCCAATTAGCACGTGCGATGCAGCTTGCAAGTGTTGTGCCGGGGCTCGGTAACTGTGTGCAAGATGTTTCTGGCATTTTACATGACATGCGCCGCACCAAAGATGAGCATGAGCTGCAGCAACTGCAAAACGCTATCGACATTACTATCGAGGGCCAGGGCGCGGCAACTATGGTTATAAAGCCTTCGGTTAATGAGCGCGAAGTACAAGCAACTATCGAATATGCCTTTACCGGTTTCGGTGGCGGCGTAGCCTTCCCAAGCATTGTGGCAGCAGGACAAAACACCTGTGTCTTGCACTACACCGATCGCAACCAAGAAATTAAAGACGGTGATTTGGTCGTGATTGATATCGGTGCCGAGTGGGGTGGTTATGCTGCAGACATTACTCGCACCTACCCAGCGAGTGGAAAGTTTACCCCTCGCCAGCGTGAGATTTATGAGCTGGTCCTTGCCTGCCAAGCGCATATTGCGGCCCTTGCAAAACCGGGCATGTTTTTGCGAAGCGAAAAGCAGCAAGACAAATCGCTGCACCACCTTGCGGTTAAATTCTTCGAGCAAGCTGGCTATGCTAAGTACTTTGTACACGGCATAGGCCACTACCTGGGCCTCGAGGTGCATGATGTTGGCGAAGTAACACAACCGCTTCGCACTGGCGATGTGTTTACCATCGAGCCAGGGTTGTACCTTAACGAAGAGGGTATAGGCGTGCGTATTGAAGACGACTATGTCATAACTGACGATGGCTGCCACTGCCTCAGTGAAGCACTGCCAAAAGAGGCTGATGACATTGAAGAAATGATGCGGGGCGAGTTTGAGTAACTTGTATTCGCTTTCGTCGCTATGCTAGCCTTAATATTGTAAAAGTTTTCTACTTTAATCTGAGGAAGAGTAAGAAATGGATGTGCGCAAGTTGCTGTTGGCTTTCTATTCCATAAGTTCTGTGGGCTTTTCTGTGTATGCGGTGTCTCTGCACCAGGCAGCAAGAATTGGAAATACCAGATTAGTCAGACTGGCCCTTTTTCAGGGCGTGTCTGTGAACGAACGCGATAGAGAAAGAAAGACCCCTTTGCACAAGGCTGCAAGTGGAGGCCATCCGAACGTTGCTCAACTGTTGGTTGAACGGGGGGCAAAAGTAGATCCTGAGGATGTCAAAAAGCAAACGCCATTACATAAGGCTGCCCGTAGCTTGGGGAGAGCAGGAAATGTCCTTACTGCCAAGAAGCGTGCGCAGGTGATCTCATACCTGCTTTCACAGGGAGCCAATGCCAAAGCACGTGACAATCTAGAAAGAACACCGTTGCACTACGTCGCTGCATGGGCTGAGTCCACAGGTATTGGTTTGATGCCGCAGGCTGTGCGGAGAGGCGTCCTTAACTCGCTGGGAGGGGCAATGGTGGACCTCAATAAAGCAGGTGCTGATTGGAATGTGCAGGATTCTCAAGGCAGAACACCCCTGCACTATGCAGTAATGGGTGGGAGTCCCCATCTAGTTTTATGGTTGATGAAGAAGGGTGTACGGATAGACATCAAGGACAACGATGGCAAGTTACCGGAAGATTATGCCTTCGGAGCAGTTGGGGATGTCATTTATGCAGAGACGGCGAGCAGAGAGTTTAGAGCATTATTTCAGCCAGGGGCGGAAAAAGAAAGGAAACGCTTCATAGAAAAACTCGAAGATAAGCTGGAAAAGGATATAAGGTATATGGAGGAACAACAGCGTATCGGGCGCTCTCCTGAAGAACTTCTTCTGTTTCAAAAATCCGTGGACGAGCAAAGAGAGCTAATAGAGAGTCTCAAGAAACGAACCCCGCAGGCTAGTAATATTGGGCGGTTGCGCAGGAGATCGCGTAGGGGCAGAAAAGTAAGATCGCAACGTGCCTAGCATATGTTTCTCATTCATATAAATCTTCTTTTTCTCAAAAGGCTGAGTATACTCGTGCAGTTGTGATGTGTTGCCCAGATTAGATAGGGGGAGAGTATGCCATCTGAGAAATTGTTAAGTGATGTCCAAAAGCAGGGTACGAAGTTTATCGTCGTGTCTGGTGGTGTATGCTCGTCGATTGGTAAAGGCGTGCTCACCAGCTCTATCGCGGCGCTACTCAAACATACCGGTGCGTCCGTCTCGGTCGTAAAGTGGGACCCATACCTTAACGTAGACCCGGGCACCATGTCGCCCTTAGTGCATGGCGAGGTGTTTGTCACGGACGACGGCGCCGAGACCGACCTAGACCTAGGCCACTACGAGCGAGTGTTGGGCCAGCATTTGAGTGCTGACTCGTCCGTTTCAAGCGGGCAAATATTTAAAGAAATTTTAGACGGCGAGCGTGAAGGCAAATTTTTAGGCAAGTGCATTCAGCTGGTGCCGCATGTCGTGCAAGCGATAAAAGATCGAGCACTGCGC
>SDBT01010977.1_pt1 | contig 14603 bp, 8 predicted proteins | sample 2277101 | NCBI WGS metagenome assembly SDBT01 (sample SAMN10404973, study PRJNA504765) | marine sediment metagenome | isolation source: marine sediment core GS10_PC15, 103 cmbsf | place: Arctic Ocean: Southern Knipovich Ridge | collected 2010
GACCTCGCTCACGTCGATCACGATCCGCATCACCGTCGCCGGTCCGTCGTGCGACGCCGCGCAGTCGTACCAACCCAGGTTGATCCCCGTGGTGATGAACTTGCCCGTCGGATGCGGCGGGTCATACGCCCCGGCCAGGTTGGCGGTCGCGCTGCCCGGCACGGTCGTCCACGGCGCGGCGACAAACGTGGCGTACTGGTCCGGCGTCGTCGCCGTCGTCGACAGCCGGAAGGTCGCGTCGTTGTACGTTCGGAGCGCAGCCCCGGTCGCGACCCAGTCGTCCTCGTTCGGGTCGAGGACCTCGATCTTCAGATCGAAGACGAAGTGGTCGACCTCGCCCTCGAATCCGCCGCCCGAGTAGCCCTTGGTGTCGTAGGCCACCACGGAGACGTCGACCGCGCTGCCGTCCTCGCCCCCGCCGCCGACGGAATCGAAGCAACCGCAGAGATCACCGTAATAGTTCAACAGTTCGGCCAGATCGGCCAGATCGACATCGCCATCATCGCCCTCGAGGTCCCCGTCGTTGCGGGTTGCGCCGGTGGTCATGCCGTAATGTCCAAGCAACTGGGCAAGATCCGCAAGACCAACCGTGCCGTCCTCGACGATGTCTGCGTTGCAGGCCTCGAGTTCGCCGCCCGTCATGCAGCCCGCGCAGCCCTCGTCAATGAGCCAGTCCAGTGCGTCGGCGTCGTCCCCGTCCACGTCCAAATCATTGTCGACGTCGGCGTGATGATCGTATGATCCCACCAATCCGGGGTAGGCCGCCGCGTATTGCACCGTAGTCAGGTCCATCGCGGCTTGGTCGGCGGAATCCAGGCCCCTATCATTATCTAAATCGCCCTTACACTCGGTAATCAAGTAAATGCGCTCCGCCGGAGTGTTATCCGTGTACGGCTCACCATCGACCGTAACCGTGGCGGGGCTGTACCATTGATCCTCACTGTGCCAGCCGTCATAGTCAATCGCGATGAACTCTGTGCTGCCGGCAAACTCTCCGTCGACGATGATGTCTCCGGTGCTGTTGAGCGAACCATTGACAATGATGTGCCCTCCACTGCCGTCCTCGCCGATATCATAAAGATCGCCGCCAATGTCGATGGTCCCGCTCAAGTCCCCACCGACCGTGATCGGACCGCAGGCATTGTCGAAAACGTAGATATTTCCGTTAGTTTGCACTTCATTGCCGATTTCCACCGATCCCAACAAGTCGCCTGTTACTTGCACCACCGTCTCCAGGTCGTTTCCAACCTGGATACTCCCCGTAAGATCGGCATCGAGGTCTCCGAGCAGAGCGAGCCCCAGATCATGACCCACGATGATGTCGCCGCTGAGAGCCACGCCGGCACTTCCGAGAATGAAGACGTAGCTCATATCGTAGGTGGTTTCAATCACGCCCGACATTAGCCCATGAATTTCAATGTCGCCATCCATGGAGCCCACCACATCGATGTTGTGACTGTACGGTCCGTTGATGGTGATCGATCCACTGTGGACCTGGAGACCGAGAATTGTCGGCGGCGCCACGGTGAGATTGAGCATGGAGTAGCACTCGATGTCGGCGTCCATGTAGTCGCACTCGATGTCATCGAGGACGCGGCCCACGTCGAACGTTCCGGAGAGTGTCCGTGCGCGGACGGCCCCGTCCTCGGCGAGGTCAACACTGACGCGGAGTTCTTTGATCTCACTCGACGAGGCGTTGGACAGATCGATGAATCTGACGAATGCCGCGCCGACGCCGTTGAGTTGACGGGCAACGTGCAGATAGACCGCCCCCTCCTCCACCTCCTCGTCAACAGTGATCGAATTGATGTACCCGGGCAAGGCGCCGTTCAGGGCGTAGAATTTGAATGTGCCCGGAGATAGAATCTCTATCGTTGCGTCCTGTTGGACTATGCTATAGGTGCCTGTGGTCCCCCAAGCAAGAATCCAGTTGCTGGCCTCCACCTCGACGGCCATGAACAATCCGATAACTACAACGACTGTGCAAACTCGCATTTGTGTCCCCTTTCTTCTTGGTGTCCGTTTCTACAATTTCCGTTGGAAGCTAACCCCCAGAAGCAAGACCATGCCTAGCAGCAAGGGACTCGGTTCCGGTATCACGCCGAATCTGACGTAATCCCAGTGTGACAGACTGGCCGCGCCTTGGACGCCGTCGCCCCATGCCACGTAAGAGGTTAACACTCCCTCCCAGAACCAGCCCTCATGAACCAGGTCGCCGTCCATGTAGAGTTCGTAGGCGCGCATGTCCCATGACGTGAATAGGAACTCGTGAAACACGCCGGGAGTGTACGGTATGCTGACGTCATCCTCGAAAGAGCTGTAGATCGTATCTGTACCGTATCTAATACCTACAATCCAACCTTCATCGGAAGTGGCTACCACCATCGGATCGAAGGGATCAGGGGCGTAGCCATAGACTTCATCGACGTTCAGCCGCCATTCCACGACGAACAGCTCACCGGGTTCCGGATCCAGTTGGCCCGGCCGATAGTGGATGGCCCCCTCGACCACGCCGTCGTCGTGCAGCGAATCGATGGTCAGGATACCGTCCTCGATCGTGCGATAGCCGCCGCCCTGGCCGGGGCCTTCCCAGTTACCGTAGTAGCGCTCCCAGCCTTCGTTCTCGGGGAGGTCGTTCGCTTCGTACGTGACCCAATAGGGCTCAGCGCTCGCCGCGGAGACCCCCGCGCCCAAGAGCAGCACCACGAACGTTACGAGCCGGCTCATCAAGCGCCTCCTCGTTAATAACCGGCGCACATTTGCAGCGCCCCACCCGCGTCGCGAGGCAATAAACGCGGTCAACCCCTTCGATCATAGGCCTGCCGCGCGTCATCTTCCACGGGTCGACACCGGAACACCGTCCGATAAGTCCCGCTGCACGGCAGCGCTCCAATGACGCTCCGCCCCGGCTTGCGCAATCAGCGGCCCCGGGGCGGCTGCTACACTGAAGAGCAATCGCATCGTCATGTCGTTCTCCTTTTCGATGCGCCGGCCCCCGCCGCCGACTATGGTCATGGCTATCAACCGACTCGATCCCCAAACCCTCGGGCCCGTCACCTCACACGGAGCGAAGTGGCGGGCTCGAAAGTTCGTTCATGGAAGCGTCTACGCTCCATGATAACGAGCACTAACAGTCCCGCTATTAGGGAAACTAGGTAGTCGCCCCTGAAAAAGCCGGGTTTGCGGTGAGGGCATGCATGGGTGCCCCATCCCGTTTCGTCGATCCGAAGGATCGGCGAACGGGGTGGGGGACGGAGGGGGCGTCCGGGGTGCGTGTTGTGTTCGAGTCAGTCCCCCAGCCCGTCCTCCTGGCTGCTGCGCAGCCATCCGGAACGGGATGGGGCACCCTCCGACTGTCTCCCATACGTTGGGCACGGAGAACCGGCGCTACCTGCAATTGGCCAATGCTCTAATCCGCCCACTTCCAGTCGACGACGTTTAGCTCGACCTTACGCCTGCCGCCCCACTCGTTGATCAGCGGCTCGAAGGCCAGCCGCATTCGACGATGGTCGAGGAGCTGCTGGAGCTGTTTCCCGCGACCAAAGGCGATCGCCTTGCGGTAGGTGCGGCCCTGGCGAACCGTGAGCTGCAGGTGCTGGCCGCCCTGCCCGACTGCCCGGGGCTCATCGACCAGCTCCACCACTCCGGTGGCCAGCCGCGGCTTGGGATTGCTGTTGCCGAACGGGGCCATCCGCAGGATCGCGTCGACGGTCTCGGGCATCATTTGGGCTAGCTCGACTTCGTCGTCGAGCAACAGTTTCGGCACCAGGTCCGCCGGGGTGAGGCGTTGGGCCGCTTGGGCCAGAAACGCATCGGTGAAGGCGTCGACCCGTTCGGTCTCGATTTTCACGCCGGCCGCCATCGCGTGCCCGCCGTGACTGATCAGGTGCTCCTCACAATCAGCCAGAACCTCGTGCAGCGGGAAATGGGGGATGCTGCGGCCGGAGCCCTGCCCGCGCGGCCCGTCGAGACAGATCAAGACGGTTGGGCGGTGGAAGCGGTCGATCAGGCGCGAAGCGACGATCCCGATCACGCCGACGTGCCAGTCGGGGCTGGCGAGCACGATGGCGCGCTTGCCCTCGCGATGGAAGCCGCGTTCGACCACCAGCGCCTCGGCTTGCTTGACGATCTGTCGTTCGACGGTTCGGCGTTTGCGATTGTGGGCGTCGAGGTTGGCCGCGATCTCGTGGGCCCGCTCCTCGGTCGCGCGCGTGAAAAGTTCGACCGCCAGCCGCGCGTGTCCCATTCGGCCCACGGCGTTCAGGCGCGGCGCGAGCACGAAACCGACGTCGTATTCGTCGTAGTTTTTCTTGCCGGTCAGCCCCGAGACCTCGATCAGTGCTCGCAGACCGGGGTTGTTCGTGTGACACAGGTGCCGCAGCCCGAACGAGGCGATCACGCGGTTCTCGCCGACCAGCGGCACAATATCCGCCACCAACCCCAGCGCCGCGAACGCCATCGCATCCAGCAGGAAATCGCGATATTCGGGTGCCACCTGGGCCGCTCCGCACAGCTCCCGGGCCAACGCCCAGGCGACCTTGAACGCCACGCCGGCGCCCGAGAGATGCGGGTTGGCCGACTCGCCCCCGCAGGCAGTCGGATGTACGACCACGGCTGCGTCGGGCAGCTCGCCGCGCGGCTCGTGGTGATCGGTGATGATCAGTTCGAGTCCCAGCTCTCGCGCCCGACGAGCCTGCTCGACCGCGGTGATCCCACAATCGACGGTCACTACGACGTCGGCCCCGTCGGCGCGAATTTGCTCGAGCGCCGCGATGTTGACGCCGTAGCCCTCGTCGAATCGGCTGGGAATGTAGAAGTCGACGTTCGCGCCGGCGAGCGTGAGCCCGTGCCAGAGGATCGCCGTGGCCGTGACACCGTCGACGTCATAGTCGCCATAAATGACGATCTTGTGTCCGGCCCGCGCGGCGGCGGCCAGTTTCTGCCCCGCTGCGACCGCGCCCGGCAGTTGCTCGGGAAGCAGCAGCTCCTTGAGCTCGGGTGTCAGGAAGCGGGGCACCGCGCTGGCGGGCCGCCCGGCGCGCTGCAGCAGAATCTGAGCCAACAGCGGCGCGGTCCGCGCTTGGGTTGCGAGCCGCTCGCGGTCCGGGTGCGGCGGCGCGATGATCCATTCACGTTCGATCTCAGAGATAGTAGCCAGCGTCTCTGCCTCCACCCCCTGAACCTGTGAGCCGGCGGTTGCCAAGCCTGAACCCCGAACCCTGAACCCTACTTCGTGGTGTACTTCTCCAACAGAACGCCATGCCGCGCGAACGTCTCCCGCGTCAACTTCGACCGATCCGACCAGATCGCGAGCTCGAGCGCGTCGTGGATCGGGGACTTGCCCAGCGGGTCGGCGGCAATGGCCTCCACGGCGGCGCGCAGCAGCGTGACGGCGTTGGCCGTCGCGACGTTGAGATGTCCGATGATCTCCTCGAGCAGCTTCTGCTTGCTCACGCCCGGCTGGTGCGGTTTCCAGCAGTCGTAGTCGGTGACCAACGCCACCAGTGCGTAACAGATCTCGGCCTCGCGCGCCAGCTTCGCCTCGGGCATCGCGGTCATGCCGATCAGATCGCCGCCCCACGTGCGATGGATGCGCGACTCGGCGACGGTGCTGAACGCCGGCCCCTCCATGCAGACGTACGTCCCGGAGCGATGCACGGTGGCGTCCACCCGATCCGCGGCCGAATGAAGCACCCGGCGCAGGTCAGGGCAGAAGGGCTCGGCAAACTCGACGTGTACCGCCAAACCCTCGTCAAAAAACGTCGGCGTGCGACGATAGGTCTTGTCGATCACTTGGTCGACGATCACGAGCTCACGCGGCTCGATCTCCTCGCGCAGCGACCCCACCGCCCCGCTCGCGATAATGTGCGTCACGCCCAGCGACTTGAGCGCGTAGATGTTCGCGCGATACGGCACTTGCGACGGGTTGAACACGTGCCCCACCCCGTGCCGGGCCAACAGCGCAATCTTCTGCCCGTGCCACTCCACCACCCGTAGCGGGCTGCTGGGCTTGCCGTACGGCGTGTCGAGGTCGTGCTCCTCGGGGTTTGTCTCGCCGAACAGCGTCTCGCCCAGTCCGGTACCGCCGATCAGGCCGATCATCGAATACTCCAGTGGCGCAGGCGTGTCCTCGGGGAACGCCGGGGGTGATTATAACGACAACGCCTCCGGCCGGGCGGCGGCGGCGCGCCGGCCAGCCCCAGGATCGCGCGAGTCCGAGCGGCCGGGCGCGGAGCAGCGAACGTAACACTCTAGTGACACGGAGCTTAGCGACGGCCCACCAGACTTATCTGTGTCGCTGGCCCGGGATGGTGGCGGGCTACGTTTCTTTCGTCAGGCCGCTCAGAGCGAACGCAAATGGCGTGTCGGGCTCGCCGTCAGGGCGGTGCGGCCGAAAAAAATTCACTTTGCGGTGGAATCGCGCCAAATGCGTGCCTAGAAACAATTGAAACTCCTCCTCCTGTAAAAGGGAGCCCGCTTGGCCGGCGGGCTCCCTTTTCTTTTTCGGTATCGGAGACACCTCGCCCGGCTTGGTGGCAGGGCAAGCCCACACCCATCCCAGATCCTGGCCGCCGACCGCCGGTCGCGATCCGGCCGCCCGGCGACTGATGCCGTCGTAGGCGCTCCTGCCGCGTCGTCGTCAGTCCGACGAAGCGCTCCGCTTGCGGCCGATGGTCCCTACCGCTAACGTCTCCCTAATGCTCGCGCGAATCCACAGCATGGCGCTGACCGGAATTGAAGCGATTACGTGCGAGGTCGAGGTCGACGTCACCGGTCGCGGTTTCGGTTTCCCCACGCTGGTCGGACTGCCCGATTCATCCGTTAAGGAGAGCAGCGACCGCATCCGCAGCGCCCTGACCAATTCGGGTTTCGCCCCGCCGCGAACCAAGACCACCATCAACCTCGCTCCGGCGGACGTCCGCAAAGAAGGGCCGGCCTTCGACCTGCCGATCGCGATCGGGATGCTGCTGGCCGACGACCAGATCCGTAGCGACACCGCGGAGGAGTATCTGTTGGCCGGTGAGTTGGCGCTCGACGGCCGGGTCCGCCCGATCAAGGGGGCGCTCTCCATGGCGATCCACGGCCGCGAGAACGATTTCCGCGGACTGATCGTCCCACGTGAGAACGCCGAGGAAGCGGCGGTCGTGGATGGAATCGAGGTCTACGGTATCACGTCGCTGGCGGATGCCGCCGGGCTGCTGGCCGGCGAGCTGCCTCTGGAGCCGACCGTCGTCGATCTGGAGGCGCTGTTCGAGACGGCGTCGCATTACGACGTTGACTTCAGCGACGTACGCGGCCAGGAGCATGTGAAACGGGCCTTGCTGGTGGCGGCCGCCGGCCAACATAACGTGCTGATGATCGGCCCGCCGGGCACCGGCAAGACGATGCTGGCCAAGCGTCTACCGACGGTCCTCCCGCCGCTGAATCTGCAAGAGTCGCTGGAGACGACGCGGATCTACTCGGCTTCGGGCAACCTGCCGCGCGAGGCCAGCCTGATGGCCACGCGGCCCGTGCGCCACCCCCACCACTCGATCAGCATCCCCGCCCTGGTCGGCGGCGGATCGATACCCAACGCCGGGGAGGTCTCGCTCGCACACCATGGCATCCTCTTTCTCGATGAGTTCCCGGAGTTCACGCGCAGCGTGCTCGAGTCGCTGCGCCAGGTGATCGAGGATGGCACCGTCACCATCGCCCGCGCCCACAGCTCAGTCGAGTTCCCCGCGGAATTCATGCTGGTGGCGGCGATGAACCCCTGCCCGTGTGGATACTTCACCGACCCGCGCCGGCCGTGCAAGTGCTCGGCGCCGCAGATCGACCGCTACCTCTCCCGCATATCCGGGCCGCTGCTCGAGCGGATCGATATCCACATCGAGGTGCCCGCCGTCCCGATCAGCGCGTTGCGCGACATGCAGCCGGGCACCGACAGCGCCACGCTACGCGCGCAGGTCCACCGGGCGCTCGACGTTCAGCGCGAGCGCTTCGGCCAGAGCACGACCACGACCAACGGCCGCATGTCCAGCCGCGAATTGCGCAAGCACGCCACGATCGACGCCGAGGGCGAGCGTGTGCTCCGCCAGGCGGTCAGCGAACTGGGCCTCAGCGCTCGGGCGCATGACAAGGTCCTGCGCGTCGCCCGCACGATCGCTGATCTGGCGGGTGAAGAGCAAGTGAGCTCGACGCACCTGTCCGAGGCGATTCAATACCGCCGCCTGGATCGAAGTTTGTGAACCTTATTCGGAGTAATGGCGCGCGCCGTGTCAGACGCGCGCAAGAAAATCGGGCCGTGACTGCACGACCCGATCTCTTGACTTACAGTGATTCGTAGTCTCAGCCCCAATCGGCGGGACCGAACCACTTTACCGTCGGCGCAGCAACGCCAGGCTGCCAAGCAGCAGCAATGTCAGCGTGGCCGGCTCCGGAATAGTTATTCGGAAGCCACCCTCGAGGGTGCTGCCAGCCACATCGCAGTCGGCGGTGAAGTAGATGTCGACCAGACCGCCGCCGTAGCGGTCACCCAGCGTCAGCGAGCTGATGCCGGTGAAGTTGGTGACGAATGCCCCCTGATCGAGGCCGTCGATCAACCCGTCGTTGTTCCAGTCGACCAGATCGCCTTCCCTCAGCACCAGATCACCGTTGAAGATCAAGGCCTCGAGATTTCCGTCGGCGTTGGTGATGTCCCAGATGCAGGCAAAGTCGCCGTTGTCGTTGAGACACGCGCCTTCGATACTGCCACTCAAGATGCCGTCGGCCATGGCAGCGCCTTCGCGCAGGGCGATCTGACCGTCGAGCATCAGGAACTCGTCCAGGGCTGTGTCCGCATCGGTGTCGCCGGTGACCATGAAGCCGCCCGACTCGGTGATTCCCATGAAGTCGAAGTTGTCCCAGCTTTCGCCCGCCAGTCCGCCGATGCCGGCTGGAATTGGCGATGCCTCGCGCACAATGCTGCCGCCGGCCATCAGCGCGTTGCCGTTCAACACCACTACGCCGTCGTCGGCCGAAGTGGCGTCGACGGTGACCGGCGTCAGGTAGTTGCTCCCGAAGGCCGAGAAGCGGGCGTCGAAGTCGATGCCGCCGGGCTCGATCAGTTCGGCAACGCCACCGATCGCGGTACCGCCTATCAACACTTCGGTGGCACCGGCGCCGAAGTACAGACCGCGGATCTGCGTCGAGCCGCCCAGCGAATCCGTGATCCCGCCAACCCAGTACGCCTGGCCGTCGGCCGTGCAGCCCGGCCGGCTGCCGAAGCTCCAGTAGTAGCCGGCCAAGTGCGGATAGACCTGCTCCTCGTTCATCATCCAGTTGTCATCCAACCACACGCCGTCGATGCCGGTCGTCCCGGACGGAACGTGCGTGCTGATTGCGCTGTAGGCAACCTGCCCGGCGTTGCCGATTCCGAAAAAGCTCTCGAACGAACCCTGATTGTAGTCCCCGACCAAACCCTCCGTCCGCATCACCGAACCCATCCCGCCCGACGGGTTGCCCCAGGCGTGGCTGAGCGTGGTGCCGCTGCCGGTGCTGTTCACCGTGAACGCGTACCCGCCGGCATGGTTCACCGCCGAGTTGCTGATCGCGCTCACGGTTTCAGCCGGCATCCCCGGCAACGCATCGCCCTCGGTGACTTGGGCGGATGCAACCTGGGCGATGGCCGGGCTAGTGAGGCACACAAGTGCCATGCATCCGACGATCACCCCCACGTAATTGAAGAGACAACGATTGGTGCGCATGGTTTCTCCTCCTTGCGCTAGCAGAATGGTACGAACTCCTCTATCCCAGACACGCCCCCGTGCTCTTCCGTGCAGCCAGCTTACAAAATCACGCCCGGATTGCAAGGGTCTTCCACCTGGTTGCTCAGGACGCAGCTCGGCGGTCTGCGATCGCGACGCGGCCGTCGGCCTAGATAGCGCAGGCCGGAAACGGTTTATCATACAGACTGACGTGCATCAGAGGCACACCATACGGGTTTACCCTAATAAGCAAATCCCCTATACAGACAATCCGCCCGCTACCTAGTTCATCCTGGAGATTGCACTTGCCGAAGACATATACGGAACGCGCGGCCAGAACTCACACTTGCTTGCCTGTGTCGCGCCGTTGGAGTCCGATATCATCTCCCGCGGCGTACCCGGGCCGGGCGGCGAAGGTGTCATAGCCGGGAACAGTTGTCGGGACGCGCGCCCGGGGCGGGAACCGCGGTGTGGGCGGTTCTGGCAGGTCTGGCGACGTCCGCTTGCGTAGGCTAATCGGGGGCGTGCTCGCTCACGGCGGGGACGTGCGAAAGCGCCCGTCGTATGAAGCGGGTGCCGGAGGCGCGGGATCCGCGCCTCGTGCATGCGGCTCGCTGGTGCCAGCGTGGTTAATGATGGTTAATCAGACACGAGGTGCAGGCTCGATCAGACTTGGCCCGGCGTTCACGCTGGTCGAGATGATCACCGTGCTGGCGATCGTCGCGATGCTGGCCGCGATGACCATCCCACGCCTTGGCAATTCGATCGCCCGGCAGCGGGCGGACGCGTCCGCCCGGCGTATCGCCGCCGACCTCAGACTGGCCCGCGCGCACGCACTTCAGGTCTCCGCCAGCCAGACGGTCACGTTTGACTCGTCGTCCGATAGCTACGCGTTGGAAGGCATGCAAGACCTCGATCATCCAGACGCGTCCTATCAGGTCGAGTTATCGGAGGATCCGTACTCGGCCACGCTCCTGGCGGCGAACTTCGGCGGAGATGCCAAAGTCATCTTCGACATCTACGGCGTGCCCGACACTGGCGGCAGCGTGACGATCGAGGTTGGTGACTGGATGAGAACGGTTACGCTCGAGGCGGATACCGGCAATGTCACAGTGCAATGACGGTGGCCCGATGATTGCCCCTCGCCGGCACAACGTCTCGAATGGTCGACCTCTGCGTCGCGGGTTCACGCTGGCTGAACTGGTGATCAGCACGGGGATCATGGCGATCCTGGCAACCGGAATGGTGTCGGCCGTGCTCATCGCCACCCACGCTCTACCTGATGATGAGGATCTGTCCGAACGTACCGCGGCGGCGGTTGAAGCTGTGGAGCGGATCAGCCGTGACCTCGCCCTGGCGACCAGCGTCATCACGGCCGATCCGAACGTGGTTCAGTTCACCGTGCCGGATCGCGGTCACGGTGCCGCCGGCCCCGAGACGATACGCTACGCGTGGTCCGGAACACCCGGGGATCCGCTGGAGCACCAGTACAACGGCGGTCCCGTCCTCACGCTGTGCGAGGACGTACACGACTTCTCGCTGGAGTACACTCGCAAAGCCATGCCGCTCTCACACACGCCGCGGGTGCTATTGATCGTCGCCGACGACGTAGTGCTCACAGCACAAGACCGGGCCAAGCTCGAGTTGATGGAATCCTGGGGCTTTACGGTCCAGCTCTGTGACGACGACGACACCATCGAGACGATGGAGGCGACTTACGCAATGTCGGACGTGGTCTACATTTCGGAAGAGGTTTCCGGCTCCAAGCTGGTATCGAAGGTGTCCAACGTTGGCTGGAACATCGTCAACGAAGAGGAAGGCCTGGTCGATGATCTGGGGATCGCCCACGACGGCGGCCTCGATACGTATGACGGAATCGTGGTTACTGACGATTCCCACGAGATTACCGCCGGTTTCTCGATGGGGGATCTGAGCATCTGCCAATCCTATCAGGACCTCTGGGACACCACGGGCCAGCTGGCCCCCGGCGCTCGCGTACTGGCCAATACTGGTGGCGGCGGTCCGGGCTTGGTCGTGGTCGAGGTCGAGGGCCAGCTGCTCGGCGGTTATCCCGCCAAGGCGCGGCAGGTCAAGCTACCCTGGGGGCGATACGACTTTGACATCACCAAACTTACCAGCGCCGGCGAGAAGATCATGCGCCGCGCGATCGTCTGGGCCGCCGCGCCAGTCGGCGTTTCCGGCGTCAAGATCACGCTCCAGGTTGGGTCGGATCCCAGTGCCCGCGTCGAGACGCAAGTCCAACTGCTGAACCTGCCGGAGGAGCAATGATCACCCGACGTTCCTCGAGATGTCCGAGCGCGTCGCTACGTCGTGGTCTGACGCTGGTCGAGATGGCCGTCTCGGTCGTGCTGGTCGGCGTGATGCTGGTGGCGGCGCTGAACACGGTGGGCGCATCGAAGCTCGGCCAGCGCAAACTCTACGGTCGACGTCAGGGGCACCAGTTGGCTCAGGACCTGATGGCTGAGATCCTCCAGCAGGACTACGCCGACGCCGCTGCCGGCCCCGACAGTTTCGGGGTGGAGGGCGATGAGGTCGGCGACGGGAGCCGTGCTCTGTGGGACGACGTGGACGACTACGACGGCTGGTCGGCCACCCCCCCCCAGCGCAAAGACGGAACCGTGACGGCCGACCTGGACGGATGGGCGCGGGCCGTCAGTGTGGAGTGGGTAGGCGCAACGGACATCTCCCAAATCGTCGGCAGTAACGAGGGCGCCAAACGGGTCACGGTGACCGTCTCGCATGACGACGTTCCGGTGGCCGAACTCGTCGCCCTGCGCACCATTGGCCCGCCGTCGACCGAGGCCTGCTGCCTGGGGGATGGGACTTGCGTCAACATGGCTCCGGATGTGTGCACGACGTTGGGCGGCGAGCCGCAAGGGGCGGGGACGAACTGCTTCACCAATAGCTGCGCGCGTGGTCCTACCCTTTTGCTCGTCGTAACCGATGACACCAACCCCACCACACAGGAGCTAGCCCGCCAGACGCTTATAGAATCATGGGACTTTCAAGTGACGTTAATCTCGGCCTCCGCCTCGCAGTCCGACTTCGACGCTGCCGTGGCCGAAGCCAACGTAGTTTATGTTTGTGAGGAAATCAACGCCGCTGATCTGGACACCAAGCTTCGAGACGCGGCCATCGGCGTCGTCAACGAGGAACCGGATCTGATAGGCCAGTTCGGCTTTGGTGGCAACGGACTATCCAAGAGTCGGAACGAGATCGATATTATCGACAACGGGCACTACATCACCTCGCCCTTTGGCACGGGCCTCCTTACCTACCTCTCGAGCCTTCAAACCGTCGGCGTGATCTCGGGCGGAGAAGCCCCAGGGCTTAATGCGTTGGCAACATTGCTCAATACCGGGAGCCAGTGGAAGCCGGGTCTGGCGGTCATCGATGTTTCCGGTGGACTATATTACGGTGGGACCGCCGCGGGCCGCCGAGTTCAGTTGCCTTGGGCGTATTCCGTCTTCGATTTCAACTCGCTGAACACTGATGGCCAGACCATCATGCAGCGGGCCATCGAATGGGCTGCGGGCCTGGACGGCGGGGGCGGAGGCGAATGCGGCGAAATCTACGTCAACGACATCGCCATGAGCTCGCGCAAGTCGGGCAAGAAATATATCGGGCAGGCAACCGTCTGGATCAAAGCTGATGGCGGTGCGGATGTCGCAGGGGCCACCGTAACCGTCCAGTGGTCGGGCGCTGTGAGCGGCTCGGCTCAAGGTGTCACCGGTGCGGACGGAAAGGTCATGCTCGAATCGCCGGGCAAGCGGGGCGGCGGAACGTTCATGTGTACTGTTACCGATGTCGTCAGGAGCGGCTGCACGTACAACGCCAGCCTGAATGTGGAGACAACCGACGCGATCACCGCGCCATAAGCAGTGCCGATCCAGTGTTCTGGATGATGTAAGGTCGTGAGGAGTGTGCTCGTGGGACTGGAGATTGGCGGAGACTTTTCACCGCTCAGGATCCCGACCCTAGGGAGTCGCAACGTGGCACGCATGACGCGCACAACGACCCGCGTACGGCGTCGCGGCGCAGCGTACGTGTTCTTCCTGGGCACCGCGCTGCTCGTGACGATCATCGGGATGTCCGCGCTGACGATCGTGCGCGTTAAGGTGCGGGCGGCCGAAGGTGGCAATGACAGTCTCGCGGCGCGGCTCTACGCGCAGTCGGCGATCGAGGACGCGATGTTGGCCATCTGCGGCGACGCGGGCTGGCGGGACGTCATCACGCACGATGATTGGGAACCGACGCAGCCGATCGGCCGCGGTTCCTTCACATGGAAGCTGGTCGACGAAGACAACCTCAGCCTCACGACCGATCGCAACGCTCCCGTGCGCGTGTACGGCCAGGGCGTCTGCGGCGAATCGGTGTGGATCTACAGCGTGCTGGTGCAACCGCCGCTGGAGTCCCTTCCGTCAAGTATCCTCGTCAACGGCGACTTCGAGAGCGGAGTTGCCAGCCCCTGGGTGGGACAAAACGGAGCCCAAGTCGAGGTTCTTTTCGACACGCCGCACGGCGGGGCGGCGTACGCGTGCGTGAAGAACCGTGCGGATCTGGGATCGTTCCCTGCCCAAGAGCGCACGGTGCCCCTGGTCAGCGGGACCACCTATCGGGCGGACTGTTGGGTCAGGTTGCAAGACGCAGAGGAGAACGTCTGGTTCGGCGTGCAAATTCACACGGAAGCCGGCTGGGAGTACTTTGAATTCGCCGAGGCCCCGGCTAGAACCTCTTGGACGCATCTCACCGGCACTATCGCGCCTTCCTGGTCGGGAACGGCCGACGCTGTCAGTTTCCAGGTGGGTACCGCGGTGAGCGACCAGGAGATCATGATCGATGATGTAGTGCCACTGT
>SDBT01010978.1_pt1 | contig 14602 bp, 24 predicted proteins | sample 2277101 | NCBI WGS metagenome assembly SDBT01 (sample SAMN10404973, study PRJNA504765) | marine sediment metagenome | isolation source: marine sediment core GS10_PC15, 103 cmbsf | place: Arctic Ocean: Southern Knipovich Ridge | collected 2010
TTTATTATGGTTATGGTGGAATTGAAAATCATTTTTTTGGAAATGCTGGAGAATTAAAAATAGATAAAGATGGAAACTTAATAACAACAGGTTCAGGTTCTTTTGGCGGAGATTTAGATGTTGGTGGAAATATTTTGGGCAAGGGTGATATAAATACAACAAGGCTTATGAATGCGACAGGTTTCTTTGCAATAGATGAACATGGGCACGAAGCCTCTTTGACTTTAGTCTCTCATAATTTGCTGGAAATAGAAGATGATGTTATAATAGAGCATACAAATTGTACTGTAAATGCTACTGGCGGACAAGCAAAAGCATATATCTTTAATGAGGAAAATCCAGGAGAACATATCGACCTTGTTATTGATAAAACAAGGTATGAAATGAATAATGGTTTATCTATAGATTTAACAGAGGGTGTGAGAGTACGTCCTCAATATAATTGGGTTTACACAGACGATGGCTCAACTTTATCAGTTTCAATAACAGAGCCAACAGGAGAATTTGCGTATCTTTGTAATGTTTATATAGCCAATGTTACTGGAACTGTTATTGATTTTCATACTGTAGAAGACGAGATTCCATCTAATTACGAATTTATAAAGAGAGCTTATAAAAGGGATTGGCTTGATTCTGCTGTTTATGATAACGGAGTTGTTCCGACAATATCAACAAACGATTTAGCTACTACCTCTGGAACAGTTCTTACATCTATGACTCCTATAACTTTTGCAGCAAGAGATACTTCAGGGACAACAAAAATAGTTGACGAATATTTTAATCATTATTCTGATTTCTCCGAAGTTATTACTTATTCTGATAATTCAAGTATAGGGAACAATAAGTATGTTAAATTAGTTGTTTTTGGTGCAGTTGAGGATAAATCTGATGTTTATTTTGTTAACAGACAGCAATCTCCCGGAACAGAATATAATTCTATTTCGAAAGCAGAAGTTGATGAGGAGCAAAAGGCAGTCTTTGTTTGTCCTTCTAATTTAAGAACTCAATGTTTTTTGATAGCTTATGTTGTTGTAAAAGTTTCTGGTGGCTCAGGTACAATCCAGACATTAAGCAATGGAGCTAAATATGTTGATTTGAGAGGAAGCAAACCATCTGCTTTATTAACGGCTTCTTCTGGAAGTTATGCTATTGGGCTAAGTGATGTTTTGATTAATTCTAATGAAGCTAATAATAATATATTTTTAAGACCTTTTGGATTGACTGGTGGAATAAGTTTATTTAGCAATGGTGGTTTTACAACAAATTCAACTTCTATAGCTATTGAAACTGCTAATGATTGTACGGGAAATTGTGGAACAGGGGAAGTAGCTTGGAACTCCACTCATATTTGTGTTTGTACTTCAACTAATAATTGGAAAGGAGCGAGATTTGATTAGAATGAAAAAGAAAATAATATTCGGAATAATCTTTTTGGTTTTGATAGCTGGAATTACAACAGCAACCATATCAAATATTTCTTTAAATCTAAGCCTAGAAGATAAAGATATTCTTGAAAGAGTTGGAAAAGGCATTGGAGAAATAGAAAAAGAAAGAACTATCTGTGATGAACTTGGAGAATGTGTTAATGAAACTTATACAGATCATCTTCAACTCCAGGAAAAAGGATGTGATACTTCTTTCTGCTACTTTAAGTTATATGAAGATGGTGGTATAAACAAGGATATACAGGTTAATCTAAAGCAAGTTTGTGAAACTTATGGTATCTGCAAGGATTTAGAATTTGGAGATTATGAATGTTGTTTAAATTACAGGGATTTAACTGAAGATGAGATATTAATAAATGCTTCAAAAGAAGTTAATGAAATCTTAAATAAGATAATAAGAGTAACTTTAGCAAGAGAAGAAAAGGCAGAAAGAAATAAAAGGTTTGAAGATATAGAAGTTGTAATATGATTAAAAATAAACTATTTATTTATCTGTTAATAATCTTAATAATCCCATTAGTTTCAGCTTTAATATATGAAGAAGGATCAGTAATAGACTTAAAGATTCCATGCTTTAACAATGGTACTTTCTGCTCTGGCTCTGCAATCTGTAATCTAACAGTTTTGTACCCAGATTATACAATTTTAATAGATAAAGTTGCAATGGAAAACAAAGGAACTTATCATAATTATACTTTAAACACAACCCACTCTTCTACTGTAGGAGAGCACTCCATTATAACAAGTTGTACTGATGGTGCTTATAGCGGACAATCAACTTTTACTTATGAAATTACTCCAACAGGTCAGGAGATTACTTCAAGTCAGGGTTTAGTTTCTATAGGTTTAATTATGAGTATAATTTTCTTATCATTCATATTTTGTTTTTATGGCCATAAATTTTCTGAATCTCCTAAATTATTCCCAATAGCTTTATTCTTTATGTGCATTTCATTGTTTCTAGGAGTATATACGTTGCATTTAGGCTACATTTTTACAAGGGACATATTGTTCCCCTTATCAGGAGAAGGTGCTCAATTCAAGATGTATATTGGTATTATGTGGGGATTGATGGCTGTAGCATTTGTTGGTATGTTATTCTTGTTAATAAAAACCTGGAAAGAAGCTCAAAGAGCAGCATCAATTAAAAAATATGGTGATGGTTATGATCCTAAAACTAAGTCATATAAATAAGTAGTATTCTTATAGATGATTCAACAAATAAAGGTAGGGTATCGAAAAAATAATTATCCAATAACTCTTCCAATTACTTTTTTTATTCTTCTAGCTACTTTTTTCCCCTTTGCTCTTTTACCTAAAATTTTTCTTATTTTCTTGTGTACTTTTTTATTGTATCTTATTTTAATCACCCCATTTATTCTTTTCCAAGTTTAAATTTTATAAATACCATTTAATCATTATTGCAGCAGCAACTTTTCTCCTTCTTTTTAAACTAAAATTAGGATGGTGTCTTCTTGCAATAGCCATAGCTCTTTCCCAACTCATATTACCTTTTTTACGAATCATTTCCTCACCCCCTATATTTTCTTTCAATTAAAATTTCCATAGCAGCATCCGCAGCAGCTTTAGTAAAATATCCTTTTTTATTTTCAGCAATTATTTTTAATGTTTTAGAACGGTCTCTTCTCATTCTTCTTTTCCAAACTGATTGTTTTATATATCCCATTATCTCACCCCCTTCTTTAATTTTTTATATAAACAAAAGCAAGTTATCATGTTCCAAAAGATTCTACATTCCTCTCCCTTATTAAAAATATTAATGATGCAATAAATAAAACTATTACTATCAATAATACAGCATCATTTATCAAGCTTAAAAATCTCAAGAATAGTCCAACAAGCATTGTTAAGAATGTAGCAAATCCAAGTGCTCTATCCGTACTATAACTTTTAGTTGAAAAGAAAGCTATGAAGCCAACCATTATTAATATTGCAACTCCTAAAAATCCATTAACTAAAGTATTTACATAAGTGAAGAAGGGAACAATCCCTGTCATATTTTCTGGTGGATAATTGAAAGGTATTGTGAATATCATATTTTACTCCTATGCCAGAAACTGACAAGTCCAAATAATATTACAACTATAATAGCTACAATTCCGAAAGGTACAACAAATGGTGGAAGTCCTATAGTTGCTGATATATCGCTAAAAATATTAATAGCATAAACCATTGTCTTAAATAGAACAACAGGAACAGCTATTATTGCTTTAGGTATTGCTGTTATTCCGGCAGCAATTTTAGAGAACCAGCCTATGTCCTCACTACCTATAATATCAAATTTAACTTTTAAGTCATAAACAGATTCATTTATTTCATCTGCATAATTATAAGCATTTTCCCAAGTTGAATTAACATCTACTTCCGGATATTGTGTTTCAAAATCATAAATTACAGATCCAACTAAAGAAAAACTAAACCCTATTGTTAATACAATTAAGATAAAGGCTGATAATTTCATTTTTTCATGTGGTAAATAAGTATCCCCGCTAGTATAAATACCAGGATAACAGTTGTCCATCCAAAGGCAACAAATCCTAATAGTTTCATCATCATTATTGCAAAAGCTGTTAGTACAACTGAAACAGTTGGATTCCAAGTTCCAACAAGACCAATAGTGATTATAATAAACAAGCTAACAAGAACTCCTGTAATTCCTAGAGCATCCTTTATTGATGAAATAATAAAGTGAATAAGATCAACAAGTCTTTCAGGACTTCTACTTACATAACCTTTTGCAGTAAAATCTCCAGAATAACCTGTCATATTACAAGTAAGCTCACCGATTGTTGTATAAAGAAGTTTATTACATATTGTAGTTGATGATTGGTTATATTGCATCTCATTTACTTCCAATCTAAAATTCTGTGCTAATCCAGTAAGATCAGTAAATGAATATGTTACCATACTTGTATCATCATCAAAATCAAGTGTATAAGCTACATTTGTAGCATAAACATCATAATATCCTGCCCATAAATGCTCTATTGCTTCTTCTATCTGTAATATTACTTCACATGGTGATTCAGCACATGAAGCTACTTTGTCTATGTATCCATAGCTAACTCCATCTTTAACAAAGGAATATCTATATTTCTTATCCAACTCCATATATTCAATAAACTCGCCATCAACATCAGTTTCTCTTATACTTACTGTATTCCAAATATCTTCACCAGAATCATACTTTGATATTGTAACTGTTGCTCCACCAAATACAAGCATACCCTTTCTTACTTCAAAGAAGAATTTTGTAGCTTCTCCTAATGTTAATAAGTTAAGATCTATTAGATTTGTAACGTTGTCTAAAGGTGCTGATCTAAAAAAATAAGTTCTTGGAGCATAATCTACAGCCTCATAATCCATATCCATATCAGTAATAAGAGTTTCCCAGTAAGGATTTATGCAGAATTGATATTGGCTTGTAGCATTAGAAGTTATATTTGCATAGGAATAATTCCTGTAAGTATTACCAGCACCAAGCCAGTATCTAAATGTTGCTTCTATTGACGTGAGATTTTTAAGTGGATCTATTTCAATACCATCTAATTCATCCCTGAAAGTAAAATTTACTGCTTCAGTTGAATATACTGGTGTTGTATTGCATAATTGGAAATTAACAAAAGTTACATTCTGCTTGTATTTTGTTGAGTTTTCTGTTATCTGATTAGCACCATAAGTATAAACAAAATTCCAGTAAAACTGATTTGTCATATTAGAGAAGGGCATACTATTAAGTGGAATGTCTATTGATCTTGTTAAAAGAAGAGAATTTCCAGAAGGTACTATGCTTGATATTGGATATGAAGTTTCATTATAAATCAATGTAGCACTATATAAATCTGCTTCAGTTCTTATAGAAATATTAAGAATGAATGTTTCATTTTTTGTTTCATAAGTTCTATTATTGAATGTTTGATATTTTTCTTCCCATGTAAGAAAAGTAAATGAAACTGGAGATCTTGCTTCAGTTCCATAGGTACTGTTAATATAAGCTGTCCAGTTATTAAGTCCATCAACAGCATTAATGCCAGTTATATTTGTTCCACAAGCCATGCTAACATTAGCTCCAGCATTTAGACTATACCAGCATTTATCTGGATTTGCAGAAGTATAAACATAGTTTAAAACTGTTACATTATCAACATAGTTAGTATCATTTACAGGATAAATAATTTCTATAGTTGGAGCTGTTTCTAAAACTGTAACACTTGAAGAATTTAATACATTACTTCCAAGAGGATCATAAGCTATTGCTTGACAAATCCATACATCATCTTTGTTAAGCCACGTTGAATTAATGTTTATTGTTGTATTCCCATCAGCATTTGAAGTAATATTTATTAATAATTCTGTTGCGTTTAAATGCCAAGCACCAGCACCATCATCTTGGAAGAACCATGTAAAATTAGTATTAGCCCATCCATCATCATTGGTAACATTAGCTCCACAGTTAAGAGTATCATAGAAGTATGGTGTTGATGGATTGATCTCAACTGTATTTGTTACTGGTGGAGATTCACTAACCCTAAAAAAATAATAACTATCATCACTTTGATTTAAAGTTCTGTTTACATTAGAAGCCGTATCATTTGCATACCATGCATATCCAACAAGAACATTTTTTGTTGAAGCTATTTTTAGATTTGTATAATTAAAATGTGAAGTTGTAGCTGTTGGCTCAAAAGTAAAATTAATCCAAGAGCCAGAATCATTTGTTGAAAATGTTACAAAATCAATATCTGTATCATCAATCACATTTATTGAAAGATTGATATTTTCATTGTAATAAGGATTGGAATTATTATTTAAATGGGAAGTAAAAGTAGGGTAGGTTGTGTCTACTGGTTCTTCATATTCTATACGGAGCATTGGTCTTTGACCTGCTGTTGCGTGTTCTTTTGAAGAAAGGTACATATATGTTATTGCAGGATCAGAAACACCAGACACCCTCATACTAATACCATAAGAAAAATTATTATTATTTAAATTATAATCCTGTGATAAAGCACGAGTTATATTCCATTGCCACCACTTTAGGTTTTCTGTTAATATAGAATTAACAGAATCCTGAACAGTTAAATTACATTGAGTTGAATCATCCCAATCTATACCACAAGGCTGGTCGTACCAATCCATAGAACCTGCAACACCTTGTTGAGTACCTTCATGCCAAGTTTGGTTATAAATATGAAAACCATCATAATATTTTGATACATCACCACCATTGGCAGTAGTAGAATATAACCATAAAGTAGAATTATGGATAATCTTTCCTGATGGAAGTCCACAATCATCACACTTAGTTATATTAAACTTAAAATAACTATTATACCAACCAGTAATGTGGCCGATGCCAACATAAGTATAACCACCATTATTCAATGTGGGAGTTTCATCATCTACCCAAGTATCACCTAAATTTTCAGTATCAGGTGTTTGTAGAATAATAGTTGTAGAATGTTCACCAAAAGTATAATTGTGAGCAAAGATATTATTTACCCTAATATTCTCAAACTCATATTCAACATCTGGTAAGAAATTTCTAAAAAAATGAGTATAAACACCATACTTAAAAGGAACATTACCAGCATCTTTAGTCTTTAATTTAAACTTCTTAATATGGGTATAATTATAATCCTCAATTTCTATTTCATAACGAGAATCATCTTCTAAATAAACCCATTCAAAACCTTTATTCTTTAAACTTTTAGCATCTTTTAATCTCTTCCACTTGCCTTCTTCATAAATATTTCTGCCCTGTTGAAAAATAATTACACCACCAGATCCATCAAGATTTGGAATATTATCAAAATTCTTGCCATATCTCTGACCTTTAGAAGTATCTAAAGAATTATCTTCATCTATGCTTCCAAAACTTTCTCTCCCTGACATAAGAACCAAGAAGATTATTAATACTACAAATAATCCTGGATATTTATATAATTGAGATTTCTTATTCATTATATATCCTCCCCACTTTGACGTTTGCTATAAAGAATAACTACAACGATTATCACAACTATTAAAATTATTAATGGGAAATATTGTCCTAGTATTATGTTGGTTAGTGTAAATTGTGATGCTGTAGATGCTAATTCAGGATCTGCGGATATTTCAGCAAATACGTTAGCAAGTTGTCCTGCTAAAAATACAGCCACTACACCTCCAATTATAAAGATTATTGTTAGTGCTGGATGAACCTTTATATAGATTGAGCTTATAATTAGTCCTATTATTAAAGATATTAAACTAAAGAATACAAGGAAATCAAGCAATGGTATTGTTTTTTCCTCAACACCCTCTATAGTTTCTATTGTTGTATTGCTAAATTGACTAGAAGATTTTAACTCTCCTGTTATATCTAAAAAGGCTTTTGAAAATATGATTACAATTAAGGCCATCATTACTACAACTACTATCATAATTATTATGCTTTGAATATCACCTTTTTTATTTAACATAATTAGATTATCCTAGAATATTATCTATTCTATTTAGATACTCCTTAATTTCTTCTACGGTCATAGTTCCCCTTCTGCTTTTTTCAGAAACTATTGCTGTAGCTTGTTTTTTGTTTATATACAACCCTTTTTTTCTACATTCTAAAAGAACTCTTTTGATTTCCCTATCTAAATCCTTATGATAAAAGCTATGAACTATATCATTACCCATAACAAGTAAATAATATCCTTTTCTTTTTTAAATTTGTGTAAATTAGTTTAAATAATCTTTATAAAGAATCTATAATTATGTATCTTGTTATGTTTCTTAAAAAAATAAACGGAGGTGAAATTATCTAGATGAGATTATTGCCAAAACGTAAGAAAGGGCAATTAGCAACTTTACAGTCTATAGTATTAACATTAGTATTTATAGGAATTATTCTTGGTGTTGGTTTCTTAGTGTTAGAAGAATTTGAAGATCAGATGGATTCTGATTCAGAAGCAAAAGATGCAGTTAACGAAACTATCTTCGCGTTGAAGAAAATTCCTGAATGGTTAGGAATCATTGTAATACTTGCTATTGTTGGTGTCTTATTAGCAATCGTCTTCGCTGTTCTTCCACAAGCACGTGGTGGAGCAAGAGTATAATTGGGATTTTATTTCCCATTTATAATGGGTGGATCTCATTTATATAGAAGATAATGGAGCTAAAGGATTTAAGAGGATTAGTTGTAACCATAATGCTTATTGGGTTAGTATTAGGAGTATGTTTCTTAATATTAAGGGAATTTACTGATAATATGAGTGATACTTCTGGTACTACTATTAACGAAACTATTGCATTTTCCAGAATAATGGCTGGAACGTATGTAGGTCATAATAGTTCTAATATGGATTGTTATAAGGATTTCTCCGTAACTAATATGTATAATGAAACTGGAAATACTGTTTTAATTGAATCAGCAAATTATACAGGTGTAGAAAATACAGGAAGAATTTACAATGCAACAGTACTTCCAACTCTTATGATTAGTGATTGGTTATTGGGTAGTGTAGTTGTAAGTTATACCTTCAGCTATAGTAATTCTACTGGTTGTGCAGGTATGGAAGAAACTATAAATGCAACAGAAAAAATCCAAGAATGGCTTGGAATCTTGGTAATACTATTTATAGTTAGTGTCTTGTTATTCATAGTTTATAAGTTTGCCTTTGGTGGTGTTGGTGGAGTGCCAAGTGGTGAAAAAATGAAATTTGGCAAATCTAAAGGTTTTGGTGGATTTGGTAGAGGAGGAGGAGATTCAGGTGAATCTGCTGAAATATAATAATCAAAATGGCAAAAACAAGAATTAATTCATATATGAGAAAGTTACCTCACTCTCGGAAGAAAAAGAGAGTTGGTGGATACTTGAGAAAGAAATAATCTCCTTTTTATTTAAGGGGTTTGCTCACCCCTGATTTATCTCTTTCTTTAAAAAGATTATATTAACCATACAAAGATCAGGAAATGTTCTAATAGTTTTATTTAATAAAGTATATTTTCTAAAATTTATTAATCCTATTCTTCTTTCAATCTTAAATTTTTCCCTCAATAGATCTAAATATTCCCTTATTGGTCTATCTCCCTTATGCCTGTATATGCTTGATGTCCTATGAAGCTCTCCTCTAATAAGGAATCTTATCCTAGAAACAAAATTTGCCAAGTTAGGTATTGAAAAGATTATTTTCCCATTAGGTTTTAAGATCCTATCAATCTCTTTTATTAATTTATCCTGCTGTTCTGGATACAGATGCTCGATTACATCCAAGCATAGAACCAAATCAAAAAGATTATCTGGAAATTGAGTATCTGTAGCATCTCCTCTGATTACATAATTCGATTCATAATTCAAATCTAATCCAAGAATATCATATTTTCTGTTCTTGTATTCTTCAACAAGGACTCCTTCTCCGCAGCCTAAATCTAATATCTTTATTCTCTTTGATTGCTTGTCAAGGTAATCTCTTATAATCTGCATCTTTTGCATATATAATTTATAACCGGCCCAGTTTGGATCTAAATATTTATGATATTCTCCTCTTGTTTTATATTCTCCATAAAGTTTTTCTTTCATTGTCTTTCTCCTTTTAATCTAAATAAAGCAATTAAGGATAAAATAAACCCAATAATTCTGCTAAAGAGCCTACTTAGTACTGCCCCCAATAATCCAAATTTTGGGATTAAAATTAATAATAATACAAGATTAGCTAAGGGGATAAGAGTATTTATAACGTATAATTCCTTTTTTCTCTTTTGGGGTATTAAAACTCCCGAAAGAATAAATATAGAGGGTAAACCAAAAACCATAGACAAAAATAGTAATCTAGCATAGAATATTGAATTAGTATATTTTACACCATAAAATAGTAGGATTATATAGGGGATTAATAACGCACCAATTAAAGAAACCAGTACTCCTAATGAAAATAATAACCATAATCTCTTTCTGATTTTTTTATATACTTCTTTTTTATCTAAAACAGAAAAGCCTGGAAATATTAAGGGGATTCCAACTTCCTTTAATAGCCTTTTCAATTGTGTAGGAAAGATACCCGCTATAGTATAGATTGCTAGGTTTCCAAATCCTAAAAAATAAGTTACTATTAATTTATCTATGTTTACCAAAATACTAGAGATAAGCCCAATAAAAGTAAGAGATTTTCCGTAAGATACTAATTTCTCATCCCCAATATTATTCTCTCTTAATTTTAAAGTTTTCTTTAAAAAATAAATATTCAAAAGAGAAGTAATACCAAACCAACTAAGAATGATTAATGTTAAGTTTTTTGACAATAATAAAACTATAATGGTGATTAAGATTGGGATAGTTTCAAGAAGTATATAATACAAAGAATATCTTTTAAACTGTTTTTTGCCATTAAGAAAAGCCAAGTATATTAAAAAAACATAGAAGGGAATAAAAAATAAAGCTGCTATTAATATTGGCAAAGCTAAATTGGGGTTATTAGTTATATAAAAATAAATTGAAATGCCAATTAAGCTTAAAACACCAAAAATAGAAAATTTCAATTTTGATTTTAAAGCTTGTAGATAAAAACCATCTTTTTTCTGTGCTGAAGCAATAATTGAAGCATGGTTCATACCAGGTAAAGTAAAAATTATCAATGTTCCAACAATAGACAAAATAAAACTATACTGCCCATAAATAGCTTTAGATAAGAATCTAGCTAGTATTACACTGAATAAAAGACGCATTAATACACTTACAATATGTGCTAGTAACAAATATTTCCCCTTGTGTGCAAAATAAGCCAAATCTAGGTTTAAATATTTACTAACTTTCTTAATTGTTTTATATAAAAATTGTTTAAGGGATATAAAGTTTTTAAATCTCAACATATCTTAGGACACCATCAGAATCAAACTCTACATCAAATTCTTCTCCGCCCTTCCAGTTCTTACGTTTTACCTTAGGTAGTGGAACTGATAGAAAGAATCTATTTTTTACACGTTGTAATTTAACCATCTTAATTATACAATATACTACATCTTATTTATATATTTTTGGTTAAAAGTATGATAAAAACGCAATAGTATTACTACATTCATTGCGTTTTTATCAAACTTAAATTTGCTTCTTTTATTATTGCACTTTTTGGGATTTGAGTTATATCAAAAATATAATCTACAATCTTAGTTTCATTTAAATCAATATTCAATTCCTGTATTTGTATATGTTCTAGCATCATATAAACATTATAATTTGCATACATTGTTCCAAAAAGAAAAAATAAGAAAGCAATCCCTATAATTAATACAGAATAAATAGTTATTATCTTTTTTTCTCTATCATTAAATTCCATTTTCTATTGCGTTTTTTCATCAAAATACCTTTTTTCTTAATTCCTTAATTCTTTCTTGATCGTATTTTAAAGTAGCTTCTGGATAATTCTTCTTAAACCACATATACATTTTTCTTAATTTGATTTCTGCTTCACACATTTTCTATGATGTTTTTATCTTTAATTTTTTATCAATTTCTTTTTGAATTTTATATAAAACATCACAAGCATATCCACATTCATCATGAAAAGAATGATAGCTCTTTAGATGATGTGCTTCTATTTTACTCAATACTATTTGAATTTTCATATATTTAGCTTTCATCTTCTATAAATTGATATATATCCATATCTTCTTCTTTAGTTTCCGAAGGGTATTTATCCATATCCTCTTTCCATTTTCTTTTATATCTTGCCATTATTAATTAAAACACCATGAATCATAGTAATAGTGTGGTGTTTTTATTTATAATCAGGATCTATTTTAAATAAGACCATTTGATTATGGGTTCTGCATTTAGATCTAAATTTCTTTATTTTTGAATAATCCCAGAATCTCTTGTTATTGAATCTTTTATCTTTATTAAAATCTATTTCATTCTTGGGATAGCCCCCATCAAAGCAACAATCATTAACTTTAACATTCCATATCTTTAATAAATCTAATTTCTTACAACATTCTTCATAAGGTATTTTCCAATTAACTAACATAAAAACAGATAATTCGTGTGGTTTATAACCAGCTTTTAAAAACATTTTCCATACTTTCTGGTGTTTTTTTTGCTGACCAAAATTATAATCCCATGCCCATCTCATTTTTATAAATCTAGCATTATAAAGAAAATTACATAATCCTTGATTTAATCTCCTATAATCAACACCACAAATTAGTTCATAAGCTTTGTTCTTTGCTTCCATTAAATCCACTATTATTTCCTCATGCTTTGGATTAGCAAGAATATTCATATCTAATATTTGTACTAATTTTTCTGCTGCTGGAATTTTAGGATCATAAATTTCTATCTCTTTAGGTTCATAACAAAATTCACAGCTATTTGGGCAACCTTTAGTAAATTGTATCTGTTCCATTTTCTATGGTGTTTTTATCATTTTATTAATCTCTTGTAATGATTTAATTTTAACTCCAAATTTCTTCTCTAATTTTTTTCTATCCTTGATTATCTTATCATTAAGTGTTATAAAAATACCATGATTATCATTAAGTTCTACATAAGAAAGATAAGCCATAAAGCTATTGCAGCCATATTCATCTAGATATTTATTTTTGTATTCTCTTTCATATTCTTCTGGAGTCATTAAACCTCTTGAATATATCTCTGCTAAAATCCTTTTCTTTTCCTGCTCTAAGGTGGTTGTAATCATTTGATTTCTATTGAATATTCATTTCCTTTTTTATCTGTAATAGACATTTTAGGACTTTCAAAAATTTCTTTAATCATTTGAAATCCATTAGGTATTCCAATTTCTTCTTCAAATTCTTTTTTTGTTTTTTCATCCTGCTCTATTAAACAAACAAAAAGTTCAACTCTTCCAAAAAAATCTGCTTCTTCAAATATTTTTCCTATGCTTTTATTATTCATCTTTCTTTTCCCTGAAGGCTTTTTGTTCAAAAGGCTTCTTTTAGATCTTCCCAAAAAAGCTCCAGACTTTCTTTTGCTTATTCTCTTCTTCTTCAACTTTCTTGCCTAGCTGCTTTTTTTGTTTTAATCCCTTTAATTTTAGTTTTATTGAAGCTATTATATACAAAACAACTATTACCAGGCATATTATTAGATAAAATTTTATTGTACCTAGCGAGATCATTTAGTTTTTGCCCACAGTAGTTCATATAATCTTTGAGCTTCTTTATCTTCACCGAATTTAAATTTGTATTTTACAGTAGGTATCTTAATTTTATGTATCCACTCAAATAAAGCTATTATTCTCTGTAAAGTATAAATTCTTTGTCTTAGGCTAAATTTGCTTAAAATTTCTGTTATTTCTACAGAGCTTTCTGTTATATATTTCATTTCTTCATCATTTTTAGGCCAATATTCAAAACCTTTACTTTTTATTATGTAATTTACAAATAATCTTATAAAAACATAATACATCCCAATTACTGCAAAAAGGACTATTAAAACAAAAATTAATAATTTAATCATTTCTTTTCTAATAGATCTTTTATTATTTCATTAATACTCTTTGCACCTGTTGAATATTTTAAATTTGTTAGTGTTAGCCAGACTTCTTCTGTTAATTTTATTGTCCTTTTCATATCAATTTAGAATAAGTAAAAAGTATATAAATATACTTATACACTAGTATATATAATAGAACATAGAAAGGTTTATAAGTGGATAAATCCATTAAATATATAAGAAATAACCCCTAAAAAACACAAAATCAATGAGAGGTGATATTATGAAATTTAGAGGCAATGTAAACGCATTAAGAAGAAAAGTAAAACTTCTTAATAAAGTTTACTGTTGGTCAAGCTATAAGCAAATTGTAGCCTTGAGAAACAATAAACATTTAAAGGTGCTTTAGCACCTTTACTATACTTATACAATTCCTTAATGAATCTCTTGTATTGCACTTGAGAGGATACGTTTGAAAAATAAAATAAATTAGCAAGGAAACTTGTGTTTTTTCATATAACACTAATTAGGATCAAACTTTCCAATTGAACCATTCCTAATTAGTGTTTTTATTATCTCTTTTTCTATACACATAGTACATACACATAGTACATACACATAGTACATACACATAGTACATACACATAGTACATACACATAGTACATACACATAGTACATACACATAGTACATACACATAGTACATACAC
>SDBT01010979.1_pt1 | contig 14602 bp, 16 predicted proteins | sample 2277101 | NCBI WGS metagenome assembly SDBT01 (sample SAMN10404973, study PRJNA504765) | marine sediment metagenome | isolation source: marine sediment core GS10_PC15, 103 cmbsf | place: Arctic Ocean: Southern Knipovich Ridge | collected 2010
TGAGGCCCCTGTTAGAGGGCATGGTAAAAAAAGACATCTCCATGCTCATGCGTCTCACCAAGGGTAACTATTTGGCCTTGAGTAAAGGCCAGGATGAGTTTTCAAAGAGCTAAAATGTTACGAAAGGAGTAGGATTTGCCATGAGAGAGATTACATATGCAGAGGCCTTGCGTGAGAGTCTGGCCGAGGAGATGCGCAGGGATAAAAGGGTGTTTGTCTATGGAGAGGATGTTGAGCTAGGTTATGCGTTCACAGTCAGCAAAGGACTGATCGACGAGTTTGGTCCGGAGCGGGTTCGTGACACGCCCATCTGTGAGCAGACGATTGTGGGAATAGGCGTAGGAGCAGCCTTGATGGGCATGAGACCGGTTCCTGAGATTGAATTCTGCGACCTTCTCACCCTGTGTATGGATCAGATCTGTAATTTGGCTGCGAAGTTTCGATACATGTCAGGAGGTCAAGTCTCCCTTCCCTTAGTCATTCGAAGTCCTGCCGGTAAATGGGGTAGTTTTGCTGCGCAGCATTCGCAGACATTTGATGCATGGTTCATGAATGTTCCGGGCCTTAAGGTCGCTGTGCCAGCAACGCCGTATGACGCAAAAGGGCTCCTCAAGACAGCGATAAGAGACGATAACCCGGTCTTATTTGTCGAACGGAAGCTGCTTTATCCGATGTCAGGGCCGGTTCCCGAGGAGGAGTATCTCGTGCCCTTTGGGGAAGCGAAGATTCACCGGGAAGGTGGGGATGTGACCATCGTGGCAATTGGTCGCATGTTGTCCTTAACGCTGAAGGCTTCCGAGATGCTTGAAAATGAGGGCATAAAAGCAACCGTCTTAGATCCGAGAACGCTTGTCCCTCTGGACAAAAAGACCATCTTTGAATGTGTGAGGAAAACTCACCGGTTGGTAATTGTAGAAGAAGGACACAAGACAGGGGGAGTAGGAGGAGAGATCGCCGCTTTGGTCAGTGAAGAAATTCTGGATGAGATGGATGCGCCAATTCGGCGGGTTGCCGCTTTGGATTGCCCTATTCCATACAATGCGACCTTGGAAGACTACATCTTCCCGAACGAACAAAACATTGTCGAGGCGGTCAGGCATGTTGTGTCATTCTAAGGGTTTGTGCAAGCCCTAAGCTAAAGAGGATCGGGATAGCTCTTTTTCAAATTTTGTTCATAGAGGGGGGAACGCAGTGGCAACCGAAGTGTACATTCCCAACTTAGGTCATACGATGACAGTTGCAGAAATCTTGAAATTTCTAAGGTCGGTGGGGGATTCGGTAGAAGCGGGTGAGACATTGCTCGAGATTGAGACTGACAAGGTCAATTACGGTATTGAGGCGCCTGTCAGTGGGGTGGTCAAGGCGATTCTCGTGAATGGCGGCGACAAGGTACCTGTTGGAGGAATCGTGGCGGTCATAGGAGAAGTGGATGAAGAAATCGATGTCCATCTCTACCAAAAGCAGGACAAGGGGCAAGCAATCCCGGAAGCGCTGAGAGATGGGAAGCTGAAGGAGGCCGTTTTGAATGATGACCGCATGGCAAGTGACAGAATATCAGCCTCGCCAGTCGCAAGAAAAATGGCCAAAGAAAAAGGCGTTGACCTTTCTCTAGTCAAGGGATCGGGGCGATCCGGACAGGTCCGGATGGCAGACGTTGAGAGATATCTCAGGGAAGACAAGCCAGAAGAAGTTGAGGCGGTACCTCCCTCTGGTTCTCCCGAGATCGAAGAGGTTATCCCCATGACATCCATGCGCAGGACCATCGCCCGTCGGCTCTCTCAGAGTTTTCATGACGTGCCTCATATCAATCTTTGTACTGAAGTTGATATGGCTGAGGTTAAGAGGCTGTGCGATTTGGCTGGAGAGGAGACTGAGGCACAGGCAGAGGTCAAACCTTCGTTTAACGACATTTTCATCAAGGTCGTTGCAATTACCCTTCGGGATTTTCCCCTTCTCAATGCAAGGTTTCACGAAGACAAGATCGAAGTCCTGAAAAACATCAACATTGGCTTGGCAGTTGCTCTTGACGAAGGGTTGATCGTTCCAGCTATTGAAAATGCCGACCAGAAAAGGCTTTGGCAGATTGCTAAGGAAAGAAAGGATTTGGTGGAACGAGCACGCCAAGGCCGTTTATCTCTACTGGAGTTGGAACGAGGGACTTTCACAATATCAAATTTGGGGATGTTTGACATTGTCTTTTTCACATCCATTCTCAATCCGCCCCAAACCGGTATTCTCTCCATCGGCAAAACAGTGAACAGACCGGTAGTCATGGATGAGTCGATCGTCATTCGGCCCATTGTTCAAATGTCCCTTGCCGTGGATCACCGGGTTGTGGATGGAGCCGTTGGAGCTCAATTCTTACAAGCCCTCAAAAAGGGTTTTGAAGGCAGCATTAGCTGGTCTTAGGTTTGATAAATTGCGCTTGCCTTTTTCTTTAACAAATCGGTAATGCTCTCCTTTGACTTCAGAGCGTTCTGGAGGTTCCGAAACGTTTATTTATGATGTTCGCCCAGACTTAGGATCACCTTGCGCAGATCACGGTAAGCCCTATGAAGGATGAGTGTATCGGTGCCATAAGCGAGGAAACGAACGCCTGTCTCCATGTAATGGTGAGCCTGCTCAGGGGTTACCGAGAAGTTGCCCACGGCGACCCCCTTGCGATCGGCGTGCTGCACAATCTCGCTAATGGCTGCTAAAACCCGCTTATCGGTGACCTTCCCGGGAATCCCCAGAGACTGCGCTAGGTCGAAGGGCCCGATAAATATACAATCGATACACGGCACCTCCAGAATCTTATCCAGGTTGGCGATACCCTCAGAGGCCTCAATCTGCAGCACAACGGCCGTCTCTTGATTGGCCTCGCTATAATAGTCTGGATTCTCATCCGCGGCATTGTACCTTGCACCACGCGCGAATGGGCAAACACCACGACTTCCCTCTGGATGATATTTGGCAGCGTCCACCGCACGCTCCGCGTCTTGCTTATTCGTGATATTGGGCACCATTACAGCAGAAGCGCCAAAATCCAGTGCCAGCCCGATGCGTTGATGATCTACCCCAGGCACGCGATATGCGGTTGTCAAGCCTACTGCATCGCAACCCCTTACCAATTGGATCGAGGCGTCTAGGCCCATCATTCCGTGCTCAGTGTCTATGATCCCGCAGTCGAAGCCTGCAAGCCCCACAACTTCCGCCATCTCGGCGGCAGGGATCTGGAGGAAGGTGGCCAGGATCGTCTTTCCCGATTGAAGCCTACTCTTTAATGTCGTTTTTAGCATTTGGGTTTCTCCTTTCTCTTATGTGACCTTATTAGCTCTGCGGACGGTTTGTATGATAGAATCTCAGCCATTGCAACGTCACATATTTCAAGATGAACTACTTAGACCTCCTTGGCCCAGGTAAGTACCATGTTTGAGACACAAATCTATGGCCCTCTGCCTCCCAGACCATCTGGCCTGATGACAAAAGCAGCAATGGTTCTGATGAAAAGGGCAATAAAAAAGGTCCAGCCTATATAAGGCTGAACCAGGTAAATTTAATTTTATGGTCGGGACGACTGGATTTGAACCAGCGACCCCAGCGTCCCGAACGCTGTGCTCTACCAGACTGAGCCACGTCCCGACTTTTAACTTTTTGATGATAGATATTCCTAAGGGAAAAGTAAAGGAAAAATCACGCAGGTGCCTGTAGGATCTATGGTATAGTTTGTGGACAATTTGCATCCTCGCAGATGTGTCAAATGTCAAGGCCTGACCCCATTATCAAATCTATAAAATTCTCTAAAATCCTCTCTGTAGCCCCCCAGATAACAACACCCTTATAGATAAAGGCGGGGGTCTCAAAGACATCCTCTTTATAATTTATGGAATGAGGTTGTGGCTGAGAAGGATCTAAAAAAAACCTCAATGGGACTTCAATCAAGCTCTCAACCTCCCTCTTATTAATCTTAAACACATAAGGAAATGGTACCACCCCGACAAAGGGATGGACGATGAATCGAGTCATTACTGTGGGCATATCATCGAGCTGGCCCAGGATCTCTATATCCTCTTGCCTGACACCTATCTCCTCAAAGGTCTCCCTTTTGGCAGTAATCTCCAGACTACTATCGCCCTCATCCACTACACCGCCGGGAAAGGATACCTCGCCTTTGTGATATTCTACGGTATTTGTTCGCCTTGTAAAGAGAATCCAATATTGGCTATCCTTGATAAATAGCGGCAAGAGAACAGAGGCCTGGGTATAATCAGTACCCTTGACCTCAATCCTTTCCGGCCCTCTATTAGCCAAGATAGTCTTAAGGTCCGCTTTAAATTGATCCAGGCCTGGCATACCTATCCTTTTTTAGATGATTGTTGCTGGCCTGGGGGCTGGGGAGGTTGCCTTTTCAATAGTTGTTATAATACCCCCTCCACTAAATATAGTTACACTGCCGCTCGACTCGGAGATGACCAAGGCAACTGAATCCGTGACCCCAGTGATAGCCGCAGCGGATGAATGCCTGGCACCCAGACCTTGGGGCATGGGTTCCCCATGATAGGCGGCATTGAGATAGCGCCCCGCTGCCAAGGCAACGCCATCATCCCTTATAATAAAAGCCCCATCAATAGAGGAAAACTCCTTTAATGTCTCTCGAGCCTCGGGCTTACTAATATGCAGGACATTCTCGGGGTGGCCTTTGAAGGGATTAAAGACCAACTGGCGGGAATATTGAAGCACCTTTTCATGGTCACCCAGGACAAATGTGCTCCCAATAGGCTTCCCTTCCCTTCCTTCATATGCCATCTCCATGACCAAGGTAAGAAGAGATTGGAATATGTCGGACTTTATGTTCTCGGGGAAGGGAGACTCCTCAACAAAACTGACGATTTCGGATTCATCCCCTACCTTGAGTAGCATTATGGTATCCATATAGGCCTTTTCCGGTTTTCCACTAACACATACAAGTATATCACCCTTGGACAATAGCCCCTTGGAGATGCCTGCCAGAAAGCCGAACTTTAGATAACCATCCCTGGTGAGGTAGACATCAGGCAGGATAATCGTATTACGTCTCAGCCCAGCGGCCTTTCCCGGGGGTATTTCCTTTTTGCTTACCAATATAATCTTGAACTTCTTTCCCTCTCCCTTCAAAAAAGGGACGATATCTGCCGGGGTCTCCATATGGACCAGTATAGCATCGGCCTTTACCTTATTTGCAATGGAGGTGGCCTGCTTAAGCACTAACTCCGTCCAATTCGTCGATTCAATCCCTTTGATTTCCGCACCGACCTCCTCCCTGGTCCTTTTGCCACCAATAATAGATAACCTCTGCTCTTTTTTCTTCAGCAATTTATCTGTTTCCACGATCTTTCTCCTTTTAGATTCTGAGTTCCCTGGCTTTATTGTGTCTATCGTGTTTGCCTGCCCTGTTAAATTCCCCGCAGGGGGGCTGCCAAAGGCGGCATTTAACAGGGTGAATTCTACAACACTGTTAACTCAATAAACCCGAAAAACCCAATAAACTCTGGTGTTAACCCCTGCCATAGGTCTCCATGTATGTATCGAATTCCTCCTTTGTCGTTTCATCCATGGCTCGTTTCTCCCCTGAGATAAAAAGGGGGATCTTATTACTGTACAGGTAGTCCACTATCTCCCCTATACCTGCAATTGAGAAAAATGGGATACCTGTCTTGGAGGTAAACTCTGCTATTGGATTTGACCCCTTTTTATTGAGGATAACATCTCCCTTTTTGTTATAGACAGCAGTTGTCTGTTCCCTATCTATAGCAATACCTAACCCTATTATCTCACAATGAAGACCGCGAGACACGGATTCTTTATCAATCTTTTCTATAAGCTCATACTTTGTATCCATAGAGGTTACTACGTCATCTACTACAAAGAGCCTGCAACCATTAAAGAATGTATTGTTGACGAAAAGGGAAGCAGATGAGGACATCTCACCGTGTTTTTTTGCCTCTTTCCTGTCGTAATCGAAGAGGAGATTGTGGCCATGATAATGAAAAAGGGCGGTTGCGGTAGCTGAGGCAATAGCACTTCCCTTGTAAGATGGCCCAACTATGATATCTATCTTATCTACAAGGGATTTGCTGACGAGCATCTCAGCAAAAAATGAGCCTAATTCGAGTAGTAGTCGGCCACTACTGAATCTACCCAGGTTGATAAAATAAGGGGTTGGCCTGCCGTCTTTCAAGATCAGATCCCTGCCGAAGAAAAGGGCCCCTGTCTCTGCAAGGATCGAACTCAGCCGTTTTTTGTATTCTTCCATATTTTAATTATTTTGGTATCTTATCTAAAATCAATATGATATTCAACCCCTATGATGAGCAGATCAAAGGCAAAATTCTACCTTGAGGCAAAGAGGCCTTTCTTGACTGATCAAAACGGAGTTGATATAAGGAATTAAAAGAATTTTTAACATATGGAGGTTTTACTATGGCTGAGGAAGAGGTTGGTGTGATAATTAAATTTTTTGCCAAGCCAGGTGTGGCAGCCATAAAGGTAACAAAGGAGACCATTAAGAAGGGTGACATATTAAAGTATAAAGGCCACACTACCGACTTTACCGAAGAGGTAAGGAGTATGGAGATCGATAATCAATCTGTAGATGAAGCCAAGGTTGGTGATACGATCGGCGTTAAGGTAGAGGAAAGGGCAAGGGAAAAGGATATAGTTTATAGGGTCGTGGACTAAGACAAGCTCCAGCCACATCTCCCACAAAGATCCTCCTTTTTCTGTTTAAAACCACAATTAGGGCAGATGGCGAGATCCTGGCTGGAGGATCTATTTATTGTTTCAGCAGGAGATTCAGTCTCAGGGAATTCCCCCGTCTCTTGAATATTAACTAACCCGCCGGCATTAATAATGGTCTCGGCATATCTTCGAGCATCCGCTAAATTTAAATCCCTCTTCAATACTGCTGGCATCTTTATCATGTATTTATCCAATGTGGAGTCTGGAACCCCAAGTCTGGCCATATTTTGCCTAAAGATCTCCCTATCGAGCCTTATACCAAGAAGGACAACCCTGTATTTTTTGGCCATTCTTCCCAAAAGTCCTCTTGTAATAGATTCAGCGGATTTCAATATCGATTTAAGGTCAGATCCATTTTATGTCAAGACAAAAGGGAAATAAGCATGCATTTCTTTTGCTTGCATAAAAATACTATCGTATGATAATAAAAGCAGCTTGTTAATATTAGGTAATGTCAGTAGTCCGTTCATTGGCTTCTGAGCTTCGGTGGAAACCCATGACAACTATCGCGAGACATTATATTAAGATAGTCATAGATAGAAGATCTGTTTAATAAGGAAATAGACATAACTTGTCTGAAATATTAAATAAAAGGGAAAATAACAAGACCGAAAGGGTTACCTTCGATAGTAATGAATTAGTTAGGAGTCTTTATGGGGAAAACAACGGAAATCTCAGATTGATAGAAAAGAGACTAAACATAATAATTAACATTAGGGGAAATGAGCTCATCTTGCAAGGTGCCCCTTCAGAGTTAGAGATGGCTGAGAACCTGTTAAGCCAGTTATATGGATTGCTTAAAGAGGGATACCCTATTTATGAGAGGGATGTTGAGTATTCACTGAGAATCCTGGGCAGTGACCATAAAGCGGAGCTTAAACCGATTTTTCTAGATAGGGTCTACATTCCATCGAAGAAAAAGACGATAACCCCAAAGAGTGTCAACCAAAAGAATTATATTGATAGCATAAGAAAATATGATATTGTAATTGGTATAGGACCAGCTGGCACGGGAAAGACATATCTTGCTATGGCCATGGCCATAGCATCTTTGGTTAAAAAGGAGGTAAACAGGGTAGTACTTGCAAGACCAGCAGTGGAGGCAGGCGAAAGATTAGGATTTTTGCCAGGAGATCTATACGAAAAGGTGAATCCCTACCTTAGGCCACTCTATGATGCACTCCATGATATGATGGATTTTGAGAGTGCCTCGCGGCTTATGCAAAGTGGGGTAATAGAGGTAGCCCCTTTGGCCTTTATGAGGGGCAGGACACTTAATGATTCATTTATCATATTAGATGAGGCCCAAAATGCGACGCCTGAGCAGATGAAGATGTTTTTGACACGTCTTGGGTTTAGCTCCAAGACTGTTATCACCGGGGATATTACCCAGACAGATCTCCCCGAGGGGAAGACCTCAGGTCTTATACAGGCCAGGGACATCTTGGCCCATATACCCGATATAAAATTTGTCTATTTTGGCAGGGAGGATGTTGTCAGGCACCCATTGGTTCAAGAGATTATAGATGCCTATGATAGGGTAGAAAAGTAATATCATGGTCGAGAAGAAGAAGGGGATCCCCCCGATTAAGAATAGAAAGGGCAAAAAGTTAGAAAAGGAGATCATCTCCCCATTGAGGAGATTGGGAACATGGTTCAGACCGGCTAGTTCCAAGATTCAAATATGGATTTATCCAATCGTCTTAAGTAGCACCATCTCCCTTCTTCTCTTCCCCAACTTGCTTGTAATATCAAAAGAGGACTATTCCCTTGGTGATGTGGCGAATAAGGATATCAAGGCATCCTCTGACTTCGATGTAGAAGATAAGGAGTTGACAAAACAGAGGAGAGATGAGGCAGTAAAGTCCTCCCTTTTTGTCTATGACTTTGACAGGGCGGGGGCGGCTATTAACCGGAGGGTTAAAGAATCCTTTAGCTATGGGAGGGCGGAGCTAGGGCGTATAGATACCACAGGACATTCAGAAGAACCTAGGGGGTTAAGGGAAAGATTCTTTGAGCTTTCAGGTATCACCGAAGACCCTGCCCTCTTTGACCAGTTGGTCAAAAGCAGTTTTTCTCCCCAGATAGAGAATAGTGTATTGATTGCAGTAAATCGTATTTTAAAGAAAGGGGTTGTGGGGAATAAGACGGTTTTGATGACCCAAAAGGGAAAGGGGATAATTCTCCGGGACATAGATACTCAAAAAGAGCAAAAGATAGATGATCTTGATCCTTTTTATGATCTTGAAGGTGCCCGTCAACATGTTAGCCAGATAATAGAGCAGCTCATAACGGATAAGGATGGATCAGAGGTTGTTGAAATCACGGGGCAATTCGCTAAATCAGTCGTAAGGCCTAACATAACCTTCAACAAAAGGGAGACCGAGCTAAGGAAAGAGGAGGTCAAAAAATCGGTAAAACCCATCTATTTTAAGGTCAAAAAGGGCGAGATGATTATCAGAGAGGGAGAAAAAATAAGCCCAACTCACCTATTAAAATTGGAAACCTGGACCAAATTAAAGAGGAACCCCCCCATACCAGTGGTCCTTAGCATGGCCCTAATGATCGGTATCCTGTTAACATTGAGTTATGTCGTCCTTCTAAAGGGGTCCAACGCCTTTAAGAGAGATTCAAAAAACCTTATCTTCGTTAGCATGACCCTTTTATTCATGTTCCTGATCGTGCTCCTGTACAATGCAGTGGCTGAAGAGGTGGCCCGAGGTTTCCATTTCTTCAAAATCCAAGTTCTTCTCTTTGCATTGCCGATTTCCCTGGGGGCTATATTGGTCTCTATCTTTCAGGGATTGAATGTGGCAATTGCTTTTTCGTTGATCATCTCTATTCTGGCCTCCATTGTCACAGGATGGAGGTTGGAGTTTTTTATCTATTTCCTGGTGGGCTCTGTTCTGGCTGCCTATGGGGTAAGAAATTGCAGGGAAAGGATGGTATTGATAAAAACAGGACTGTGGGTTGGTCTTTTAAATATTCTTATGGTCTTATCAATCCGGGCTTTACCAATCCAAACCCTGTACGAAAATCCTCACTCTCCAGCAGGTGCAATCTCCCTTATTACCTGTTTTTTGGGAGGTGCCTTGGCCGGTGTTATAGCAAGTGGTTTTTTGCCATTGATAGAGATGGTCTTTGGTTTTACAACGGATATCAAACTGCTGGAGTTGTCCAGTTTGGATCAGCCAATACTCAAAGATTTGATGGTTAAGGCCCCTGGCACATATCATCATAGTGTTATTGTCAGCAGCATGGTTGAGGCGACAGCTGAAAGTATCTATGCCAATCCCCTCTTGGCAAAGGTAAGTGCCTATTACCATGACATAGGAAAGACAAAGAAACCACTCTACTTTGTAGAGAATCAGGATAGAGGTGACAAGAGACACGAGAAACTCGCACCTTCCATGAGTAGTCTTATATTGATCTCCCACGTTAAAGATGGCGTGGAACTTGCAAAACAACATAGGCTTGGAAAGGAGATAGTAGATATTATCCAGCAACACCAGGGTACAAGTCTAATCTCCTATTTTTATCAAAAGGCCAAGGAGCAAACTGAAGAAAAGGGGGGTAAATCCTCGCCTGTTAAAGAGGAAGATTTCAGGTATCCTGGCCCTAAGCCCCAGACTAAAGAGGCAGGTCTTGTCTTAGTGGCAGATGCAGCGGAGGCTGTATCTAGAACCTTGGTTGATCCTACCCCTGCAAGGATCAAGGGAATGGTTCAGAAGATCATAAACAATGTCTTCTCAGATGGACAACTTGATGAATGTGAGTTGACATTAAAGGATCTAAACCAGATGGCCAAGAGCTTTACAAAGACATTAAGCGGGATCTTTCACAGCAGGATTGAATATCCAGAACCTATAGTAAAAGGAGAAACAGGCAAGAAGGGAGAAGATGGAGATTCAGATAAGTTGCCGGCATCCCATAAAAGATATAGATCCCGGGAAGATAAGGATGAAGCTAAAGAGGATCTTAGAAGGCTTGGGATACCATGACTGTGAGCTGAGCTTGCTGTTTACAGATGATAAAGGCATAGCAGAACTAAACTGCCGTTTTCTCAAAAGAGAAGGACCGACAAATGTCCTTGCCTTTCCAATGAGAGTTGGTGATCCTTCCGGGCCTAAGACACCGATGTTGGGAGACATAGTCATATCCTTAGATGCCGCTATAAGGGATGCAAAGAGGATTGGTGAGAGTGTTAATAGGACCATTGATAGACTCTCAATTCATGGCCTCTTACACCTTTTAGGCTGTGACCACGAAAGGTCTGAGGAGGAGGCCTGCATGATGGAAGAGAAGACGGATAGGTTGTTGACTATGATGGAAAGGTAGAGAGGTTACTCTAGACACTTTTCAACTAAATTAGGAGTAAAAAGCTATGGCCCTTTTATCTGTTAATGTTGATCATATTGCAACGATCCGCGAAGCTAGGGGAATAGATGAGCCGGACCCGGTTTTGGCTGCCGGGATAGCTGAATTAGCTGGCGCTGAGGGGATCATATGTCATTTGAGAATGGATCGGCGTCATATTAAGGACAGGGACCTAAGCCTACTTAAAGAGGTGGTCAAGACCAAATTAAATCTGGAGATGGCACCTGAGTTGGTTGATATTGCCCTTGAGGTTAAACCAGATGTGGTAACACTCGTCCCAGAGAGAAGGGAAGAGTTAACCACCGAAGGTGGCCTTGATGTTGCCGGCAATAAAGGGGAATATAAAGGAGTTACCAACAGATTAAAGGAGGCCGGTATCTCGGTCAGCTTCTTTATTGATCCAGATCCTGATCAGATAAGGGAATCCCTTAATGAAGGGGCAGATATAATTGAGATCAACACCAGAGAATATAGTGAGGCAAGAACGGAGTCGGATATCCAAAGAGATTTTGAGAAGATCAAGGAGGCAGCGAAGTTAGCAAGCAGGCTCAAGCTGAGGGTACACGCCGGACATGGCCTTAATTATGTGAACATAAAAAGATTTTCATCTATTCCTGAGATAAAGGAATACAGCATTGGTCACAGCATCATTGCCAGGACAGTGATGGTGGGATTAGATCAGGCCGTCCGTCAGATGGCTCAACTGGTATCCCAACTTTAACTTTGTTGGAATTTAGCAAGGAAATGACAATGCGATGATTTATGGTATTGGTGTAGATATAGTAAATATAAGGAGGATGAGGAGGGTAGTCGATAGATGGGGAAATCGGTTTATAGATAGGATATTCACTGCCCAGGAGATTGGTTCCTGCTTTCAAGGTACAAAGTCAGTCTCTTCCCTTGCCCTACGTTTCGCTGCCAAGGAGGCCTTCTCAAAGGCGATAGGTTTAGGTATGAGAAAGGGTATCAGGTGGCGGGATATAGAGATTGTTCAAGACCCAAATGGTCGGCCTGAGCTTAATTTGACTGGAGAGGCCCTTAATACCTGTCATAAGGAGGGAATAAGAAGGTGGTATGTTACCCTTTCAGATGAGAGTTACTATGGCATAGCTGTAGTAGTACTTGAGAAAGGTGCTACGTAATAGTATTCTATTAAGTTCATAGTATAGGAAATCCCGTTTTGGACGCAGATTAATCCGCCTCTGGCGGATAAACGCAGATTTTTTGGATTAAGAAATAAAAAATTTTTATCTGCGTGTATCTGCGAAAATCTGCGTCCTATTTAACTTGATTGAGCTCATAAGATTTAACTCAATAAACCCAAGAAACACAATAAACTAAATGGCCTTGGAGGTGAAAGAGGTTTCCGTAAGATATCTGACAACCTCAGTTGAAAAGACCGTTTGGTTAGGCCAGCAGTTGGGAGCCCAGTTGATCGATGGCGATATTATTGCATTAATTGGAGATCTGGGTGGTGGTAAGACATGGTTTACAAAAGGAGTGGCTATTGGCCTTGAGATTGGCCCGGATTGTGTAGTCAGTCCGACATTTACGCTTGTTAATGAGTACAAGGGGAGGCACCAACTTTTTCATATAGACCTTTATAGGTTAGCAGACAAGACCGAGATCATAGCCTTAGATCTGGAGGGCTATCTTTCAGGGGAGGGGATAGTTGTTATAGAGTGGGCGGACCGTTGGCCAGGCGAGCTCCCGGAGGAGACTATCCGGGTTGAGTTAAGGATGGTAGATGAGCATACAAGGGAACTTGGATTTTCCGGCTTTCATCTCAGGGCTAAGGAAGTTATAAGGGCCCTAAGGGAGAGGGTGGGCACCTTTTTGAGGGAAATCGAAAAAAGTGGGACCGCATAAATATGGCGTTAATAGTCCGAAAGTATGGCGGTACCTCTGTAGGTTCTATTGAAAAGATAAAGAGGGTTGCCGAGAGGGCAATCGAATCGTTTGAGAGAGGAAACAGGCTTGTGGTGGTTCTCTCTGCTATGGCAGGACAGACAGATGCCCTGATCAATCTATCCAAGGAGCTAACAGAGGCCCCAGACCCAAGGGAATTAGATGTCTTGATGGCTACGGGCGAACAAGTCAGTATATCCTTATTTGCCATAGCAGTCAAGTCCATGGGCTATGATTGCCGCTCCCTTCTTGGCTTCCAGGCAGCTATAAATACAGACCAAATCTATGGCAAGGCAAGGATCAAGAAGATTGATAACCATCGCATACTAAAGGAGTTAGATGAAAACAGGATTATAGCTGTAGCTGGCTTCCAGGGAATTGATGAAAAGGGAAACATCACCACCTTAGGAAGAGGGGGATCAGATACGACTGCGGTTGCCTTGGCAGCTGCGCTAAAGGCCTCTGTATGCGAGATCTATACCGATGTTGATGGTATCTTCTCAGCTGATCCGAATGTCTGCACCCATGCCAGAAAGCTTGACAGGATATCCTATGAGGAGATGTTAGAGCTGGCCAGCTTAGGGGCCAAGGTCTTGGATATAAGATCAGTTGAATTTGCCAAGAGATTTAATGTGCCCATTCATGTAAGATCATCTTTTACGAGCAATGAGGGAACCATGGTAGTAGCAGAAGATAAAGAGATGGAAAGGGTAATGGTCTCCGGTGTTGTCTTTGATAAAAATGAGGCCAGGATTACGATAGTCAAAGTGCCTGATAGGCCTGGAATTGCATTCAAGATATTTGATCCTGTTTTCAAGGCCGGGATAGTAGTGGACATGATTATCCAGAATCCCAGTGCCGAAGGCCTAACCGATCTGACATTTACAGTCACCAAGGCACATTTTCAGGAGACCTTGAGATTGGTTAGAGAGGTTGCCGAGGAGATAGGGGCGGAAAAGGTTCTGGGAGATCAGGATATTGCTAAGGTCTCCATTGTCGGACTGGGCATGAGAAATCATGCCGGAGTTGCCTTTAAGATGTTCGAGGCCCTATCAAGGGAGAATATCAATATAAGTATGATCAGTACCTCTGAGATAAAGATTTCCTGCGTTATAGAGGAAAAATATACGGAACTTGCAGTAAGGGCCCTACATGAGACCTTTGGTCTGGGTAATGAAAGGGAAAAGGATTAGAAGCCAGCAGATGGGCCTTTCCATCCTTATCCTAATCCTCCTTCTGGGATGGGCAGCAAACTACCTATCTTCTTTACAGGGAGATCTTGACCTTGTTGAAGGAGGAAATGATATCTTTATCATGATTACAGGGGAAGTAAAAGACCCTGGGGTCTATGTGTTTGAGGGGCAACCTTCTTTAAGGGAATTGATATCCAGGGCTGGTAGGCTGATCCGAGAGCAGCAGAGTAGACAGTGGCCTAAATTAGCCTTTACCCAAGGGGCAAGCGTTCAAATCAGCTCAGAGAATGGCTATATAAAGGTCTCAACTGGATCTATACCCGCGGCATATAAGGTCACCCTTAAGATCCCGATATCTATAAATA
>SDBT01010980.1_pt1 | contig 14601 bp, 16 predicted proteins | sample 2277101 | NCBI WGS metagenome assembly SDBT01 (sample SAMN10404973, study PRJNA504765) | marine sediment metagenome | isolation source: marine sediment core GS10_PC15, 103 cmbsf | place: Arctic Ocean: Southern Knipovich Ridge | collected 2010
TGCACCGACTTACTCACTTACAACGTTCCCTGCTGGAATGACGATTAACTCTGCAACCGGCGTAATAGACTGGACGCCTGTTGAAGCCCAGTTAGGCCTGAACACCGTTACCGTAGAGGCAAGCAACGGCCAAGACCCCAACGACACGCTCTGCTACGAAATAGACGCAGCCGACGAAGTTCTCAATCCCATTCGCCGCGATGAAGTGCATGAAGAACTCGGGCTCGTGCCCGAGGAGCCCGACCAGTCCCGCGCCAGGGACAACCGTCTGGAGCCCGACGACCGATGAAACCCCGAACCGCAGGGAGAAGCCCTGGGTCGGGATCCCTGTCGCGGCCGGCTCCGAGATGAAGAACGAACCACCGACCTCGACGCCGACCTCCGCTTCAACGATGGGGGCGATGAAGATGAAGTCGGAACCCTGGCAGAGGAACAAGAGCGGCAAGATGATCGCGTACATTAGATGGCATCCTTCAGGTTCTCCGGCGTAGCCGGAAGCCAATCGTATTCCGATGCGAGTTCGCTCGCAGCGTCCAGAAGCGGCCTGACATACGTCGTCCGGATCGCGACTATCTTTTCCTTCTTCCCATAGAACCGCATCCGGATCCCTGGTTCATTATTGTTGATTGATTCGAGGTATCCAGGCGGAAATTCCACCCGGTACTTCTCCCTGGTCGAGACGCTGTACTGGCCAACGTCGTAAGTGACATCCGTTAGTTCGAGGTAGAGCCCCTGCCCGTTCTGGTCGATGACCTTGGTGAAGTAGCACGAGCCCAGGTAGTTGTCGAACGTGATGAACATCGTTCCGTCCGAGATCGCGCCGCTGACGTTGTTGACGGTGACGCCGATGGAGAAGTTCGTCCACCGTCCGCCGAGCCGAGGCGCCCGCACATCGTGGACCTTGCGGAACTCGTCGTACTCAGACGTGACGCCACCCTCGTGCTTCCGATGGTTTGCGTTCAGACAGCCGGCGCAGGCTGCCGCCAGAAAGAGTAGTGTCGCGAGCCTGGTAATGAGCATGGGATCTCCGTTCTAGAAAGGTGGCCCGGGCGAGGGGGAGACAGGTCCCTGCCCGGGCCGCGAGGCTACAGGAGCCCCGGAAGATTTCCGGTGTGAATGTCTTCGACGACCGCTGCCGCGAGCGTCTTCTTGTTCCGGAGGTTGCCAGCGATGTATCCGTCGATCGAGGATTCCATCTCCAGGTCGATCAGCGTCACCGCGTTCTTCTGACCGATGCGGTGCGAGCGGTCCTCCGATTGCCAGCGGTCCTCGGCGTTCATGGTCTGCGAATAGTAGACCGACGTGTCCGAAGCCGTGAGCGTGATGCCGTGAGCCGCCGCAGCGACCTGGCAGACCAGGACCGGCGTCTTGCCATCCTGGAAGCGATCGATGATCTCTTGTCGGTCATCTAGTTTGACATCGCCGTGGATGGATGCCGATACGATCTCGGCCTTGTTGAGCGCGTGTTCGATCCGATGGATGTCCTCGGTGAACGCTACCCACACGATGATGGGCCCGGACGACTCCTCGATGATCTCCATCAGCGCTTCGAGCTTCGGGTTGTATTTGAGGTCGAGAACCTCGCCGTCCTCGCCGTACAGGAACCCGCTCGCGACCTGTCGGAGGCGTCCCAGCCGCGCCAGGATGTTCGACGCCGTGATCTTTGTGCCGTCCTTGAACTCTGCCAGGTACTGGTCCTTGAGGTCGTCGTAGACCTTCCGGAGCTTCTGCGGCCACGGGATCGTACGGACCGAGTAAACCTTCTCGGGCAGATCCAGGCATTCCTTCTTGGTGTACCGGACCGCGATCCGGTATTTCATGTCGTGCAGCTCGTCGAGGTTCTTGTACCCCTCGACGATGGTGATGTTCCGGCCGCCCGGGCCGAACGGCTTCTTGACCGTCTCGGCGTATCGGGCGCGGAACTTCGTCCACTTGTTCCCGAAGATGCTCGGGTCGAGGAAGAGGTACTGCGAGAAGATGTCGAGCGGCGAATGGGTGACCGGCGTGCCGGTCAGGATGATGCGCCGGCAGTCCGGTTGGAGCTTGGCGAATGCGTGCAGCCGCTTCGCCCGCATCGACGTGTGGTGCTTGATCTTCGATGACTCGTCCGCGATGACGATGTCCCAGATCCCCCCTTGGAGGCTGTTGGCGATGTCGAACTGCTCGTAACGCCAGAGCGCCTGGAGGGCTTCGTAGTTGATGACGTGGATGCCCATCCGATCGTCTTCGAGGATGGCCCGAACCTTTGTCGAGCCGCCCCGGAGGACGTGGACGTACCCGTCATAATACAGCGAGTGCTTCTCGACCTCGCGCTCCCAGGTCCGGACGACGGTGTTCGGCGCGATGACCAGGATACGTTCGACGCCTTCGTCGGCCGATCGTGCGTCGAGGAAGTCGATGACCGCTTTCGTCTTGCCCGTTCCCTGGTCGCAGAACACCGCGACGTTCGGCATGGCCCGGAGGTAGTCTCCGATCACACGCTGGTGGCGATAGGGCTTGGTCTTGGTGGGTTGGATCGAGGGGTTCGTTTCGCCTGATCGAATCGAGGCGAGTAAATCGATGGGCAGAATTCCCTTGGTTTCCATAGGGCTGTCTCCTTCCTGCCGGAAAACCGCTTGAACCTGCATGATGGGCCATGTCCCATCATTACTCAAGTGAGTTCCGGGAGGGGTCGTAAGTCTAGGTGTGCTCTATAGATACGGCTTGGAAGACGATGCCCAGGCGGCCCCGGCGCATGATGGGAACCCCGATCCGGCCGCCCGGTCCCACCCGCCTCGCCGCCTCGTTCAGCGACCGGGAGGGCAGCCTCTTCGCACGGAGGGCTCCCGCTGCCACCGTGAGCGACACGAAGAAACCCTCGCCCGACCGCAGCGGCTCCCGGACGCCGTTCATCTCGACCCGCCTGGGGACGCCCCCTGGGCCCAGAACGAAGGTGGTCTCGTGTCTACGGATCATCATGGCGCAATCGGCTCTGCGAACTCCTGGACGACCTCGATCCCAACGACCTGCTCGATGGCCGTGAGGCCAGTGATCTCGAAGAGATACGCCGTGTCCTTCGGCTGGATCACGTTCAGAGAATCGAAGTCGATCGTACCCCGCTGGATCACTCCTTGCGCCTGAGAGCCATTGATCGCGATCGGATTCACGATGTCCGTCTGGAGCGTCGGCAAGATCCGATCGATCGTCGCCGTCTGAGCGCCGCCCGCCGGGATCTCCGCATTGTACGCATAGCCGCTCACGAGCCGATGGATGAATGGCACCACCACCACCCGTTCGTCCGCCGCCGCCTTGAAGGACGCCTGAAGCTGGATGGGACGTTCGAGCCGGAGCTGCCATCCCACGTTGTTGAAGAAGACCGTCCGGTCGTTCTTCCTGATTCGCAAGAAAGACCAGACCGGCGACCCTGGCAAACCCGTCACCTGAGCCTGGACCTCCCAGATCGGGATGGCCACATCCGTGAACTGCGTCGAGAACGCCACCTGGAGATCGGTCTCCTGGATCGGTCCCACCCCGATGAAGATGTCCCCGTCCCACTGGCCGCCGCCCTCGTCCATCACCTGACCGTCATCGATGAGCGACTGGAGGACGCCCGTCAACAGCCCGAACCGCTGCCGGCGCTCCCCACCGATGTTGATCACGCCGATGTTGTCGTTGTTCTGGTTGACGAGCGTGAAGCTCCCGAGCGTCGGAACATCCGTGTAGTTCAGGACGAACGACCTGCCCAGCGCACCGCCGATGGGATCAGTCACTTCCAGACGACGGGCGAAGTCGGTCCCGAAAAGTACCTGGGTGCCTGCGAAGAACTGAGCGATGTCGGATTCGATCTGGTTGAACGAATCCAGGATCGCGATGAAGTTCGAGTCGAAGTCCTGTGGGTACTGGATGTAATCCGGGTCTCCGACGTGCGACGTGAAGTCGGTCTTCAACTGGGGAGGCATTACGGTATCTCGATTCCTTCCGTCGGGATGACGTTCTCCGTCGCCCCGTAGATGTACGACCTCACTGTCGTTTGTACCACCCCCTGGAACGGGTTAACGCCCCAGATCGGTGCGAGGTCCGTGAACGCCGCAAGCGCCGTCGCTGTCGTCACAATGAATTGGAACGACGGTCCGTCGAACTGCGGATCGTCGTCTGCCGCATAGCCGAACGGATCGAACACTCCGTCCGCGGTGATATCGAACTCTGCGAGATGCCGGAGCTTCAGCTCGGTGTAGGAGTAGGACCGAACCGAAAGCGCTGGCAGCATCACCTTCGCACGGTTGACGACCTGGAGCTGCCCAAAGAGGTTGAGCTCGATCTCGACCGGCGTGTTGATGTCGGAGATGATGTCGCCCTGGATCGAATGAGCGATCAGCACGTTCTGGATGATGACAGCGCCGTCCGTCGCGCCTGCAATGATGGCCTGAGAGATACCGTCTAGCAGACGAACGTCCACGACGAACTCGAAGACCGCGTCCGGATCGTCCGCGTCCGGGACCTGGACGTATCGCGCAGGCGACGCTGTGATCCCGAGGATCTTCTTGCCCTGCTGGAGCGACTGCGCTCTCGCAAGTTCCTCGATGTCACCAACGGTCGCAAGTTCTACAGCCAATTCTCTTCACCCTCTATTGCCTCGCGGCGCCTGATCCTCGGGAACTCAATCCACAGCGCTTCTTTGCGGTAGTCCTTGTTGCCGGTGATGTAACAGTAACCTCTCCGCAGGAAAGAACAAAGCGCCCTCCCCTCCTTCACGTTTGTCTCGATCACTTTGGCTGCGACACCGCCAGCGATCAACACCGGGTCACCGACCTTCGGCTCATAGAATCCCCGGGTCATCACTCTCCCTGCAGTTCCAACACGTCAGAACCGAGATGTTCTCCGCCGGTCCACGCGTCAACGAATCCTCGATCGACGTGATGTAGAACGTCGTGAACCGCGGGAGGCCGTGGAACTCGTCCTTGATCTGGATCAGGTCGTCGACCTCCAGGAGCCCCTGGCCGAGGATCCGGATCCGGTACGGGTGCGCCTTCGCCAGCTCCCGGCGAAGCAACTCACGAGCCCGAGCGTCCGTGTCCTCGATCTTCGAAATCCAGTGCTGGGAGACTTCCAGCTCCTTCAGGTCCGCGACCGGGATGTTCCGCAGGAACGCGATCGACCGAAGCTCCTCGAAAACGTATTCGAACGGCTTGCCGAACAGGTCGATCGTCCACCGGCCGATGAGGTTCATGGCCAACAGCAGAGCAATCATCGCGGCTGCTTTTAACGCTTGCGCTCCAGCACGGATCGCGACGTAAACGTCACGGGTGAACGTGGCATCGGCGAGCAGACCCGAAGCCTCCTCATCCAGGATGACATCGATCGCGTATTCGATGTAAGAAGCCACCGACCAGACGAACAAGATCAGGCCAATGATCCACGGCGCGTAACCCGTGTCGATCGACAGTTGACCGTGGAACTCGTCAATTTCTCTCCACGACGAACCGCCACCGAAGTCACCACCGTGCCTCTCGCGGATGAACGTAGCCTCGGCGCGACGACGATGGTCGTCGGAGTAGTAGACGTCATCCCGGAAGTGGCTGTCGAAGTATCCAACCGTCACGTCGATCTGGCCGAGCTTCGTGCTGGAATTGACGACCTTCGACAGGACGTGGTTCAGGCCGAGGACCTGCACGGAGTTCGTGGTCGAGCGTAGATTCTGCAGCCGCGTCACCTCGACGACGATCGGAGAGTTCTCCAGGATCAGTGCCGGCGCTCGATCGAAGTTCGTGACGTGGGATGTCAGGAACCCACGCCCGTCGAAGTAGGGCTTGCGACCCACCGTCGCCATCAGTTCGTAGATGCCACGCATCTTCCCGATCTGCGTCAGCGCGTTCGACTTGTGCAACGTCTGGAAGTCGAACTTCCCGAACCGGATCTCGTCACGCTCCAGCGCGAGTTCCTGGATCGCAACGTCCACCGCCGCGTCCCCGAGGTCCGTGTTGTATGGGAACGAGAAGCCCACGATGGTCTGCGACTGGAATGCCTGCGCTCGTCCGAACGCCGTGATCCTGATCTTTTGCTTCCCACGCTTCCCGAGCTGGGAAGAAGGGAAGCCACGGATCACTCCGGTGAAGACGACGGGCCAGTCGCTTTCATCGATACGCCGGTCTCCCATGAATACTCGAATGGCAGTCCCCGACCGAAAGATTTTCTCCGAGATCGCGATGTAACGACCATCCGGCAATCGCAAGCCCTCGTCGTCTGCGTCCTGGTACACCACATCAAAACTTGCGGTTGAAGAAATAGACTGGTCGTTGTTTTCGAAGACCTGGGTCTTGTTGAGCCGGATTCGCTCGACCCATGACGAGATGTCATATTCGAGCCCTCCCCAGGTATTGAGCACGACCTGCTGCACCGTCGCGAACCGGGGATTGTAGATGACGACCTTGTAGCGAGGCTCCCTGAAAGCCTGCATCCAGATCGCTTCGAGCTGAGTCCCCTTCAATCCTTCGAGCGCCATTGATCCCCTTACGCTGGAAGGTTGTTCGCGCCGCCACGATTGTCCACCTGGACCGCCGCAGAGAAACCCTGGTCGGCTTCAATCCAGAAGTGGTAGATCCCGTCGATGTCATCGTGGCCAGTCTGCAGGAGGCTGGTGAAGGTCACCGGGAAGTTCGGAACGTTGACCTGCGCCAAGGCATCCACGACAACCCCGCCCGTCGCCACATCGACGATCGAATAGTGGACCGGCATCCCCGCCGGGTTGAATCCTGAATCCGACAACACGATCTCCACCGCGTCGTTCGTTATCGATACGGTGTCCAAGGAGAACGTCGCCACCGGGTTCTTCTTCACTCCAACGTACGGCGGCGTTCCGTCGTCGAGGAACGTGATCGCCTTCTGCGCTCCAACGTTGTTCTCGAAGATGACGATGACGCCCGAGACCTCGATGCCGGCGAACACCGTCTGGAAGGTCTGCGGCCCGAGACTCGCCTCTATCTTCGTCTCCTCCACGCCATCCAGGTCCGCTGCCAGGTCGGCTAGGACCTGAGCATCCCCACCGCCCTCTGCGATGAAGCCTCGCGCCGGCTGAACACGGACAAGGATGTCGGTCTCCCCATCGAACCCGAAGCTCACAACGTCGTACGACAGAAGGCCCGTCGAGAAGTTGTATCCGACCGTCGTGACTGCCGGCGGGTTCGGGAAGCCTATGTCGGCCAAACCCTCGGCCACGTATGTCAGGGAGTTGCCGATGTTCGCGATGGTGGTCGCGAATGCCTGGACCGTGACGAGCGTCGCTTCCGCCAATGCCGGGTCAAGGTCGATGGCGTAGATGCCGGGGACGGTCACGATCTCGTCCTGCGTCGCGACAAAGATGTTCGCCACCGCGAGCGGCGAGCCAGGGTTGTCCGGGTCGTCCGCCACGCCAGCCTTGAACCCGTTCACCCGCAATGTCACCGCCGGAGGAGGATCCCCATCCTCCTGCACGCCGATGGTCGTCAGCTCCACCATCACCTGGCCATCGCCCGTCATGCCAGCCCCAGGCGGGAAGGTAGAGATGTCGTCCATGGTGAGGTTCTCGACCTGGGGCGACGCACCACCAGGCACCGTCGGAGCCGTCCCGGTGCTCGACGACGACGACGGGGCTCCGCCAGTGTCGCATTCGTCGAACCGGACGTAAGCGAACGCCCTCACAAAGTCCGTCGATCCGGCCTTCGAACGGAACCGATATTCGATCTGGATAGACTGCCCAGACGACGACGGAAGGAACGAATGCGTCGTTACATCCTGCACCGGGCTTTCCGCCCTGGCCACCGAGCCAGGACCGATGACCTCGACCGTCTCCGCACCACCGTATGGCTTCACCACCGTCGATCGGAAGCTCGGCGATGTCGAATGCTGCCGGCCCACCTCATCGTTCCACGAAGGGAAGAAGTTCACGCTGATGAGGCTAGGCGTCTGTGCCGGGAAGCTACTCACCAAGATGACGATCGGTTGCGACACGCTCGTCTTCACGCCATTCAGCAGGACAGCATCCTCCGGCAAATTCCGGATCCAGTACTGTGCCGACAACGCTCGCTTGCGTGAAGTCCAGACCGTGATGACCACCCGACGCGACGCATCGTCCGCCGGTATGTCCTGGCCGATGATGATCTTCGCGGTCGCCTTCAAAGCGACGGTGTCCAGAGACCAGAGATCCCGGATGTCGACCGTGATGATGACGTTGCCAGCGTCGTCCAGGACCGTGGCGTCCGTCCCGTAGACCTGCTCCAGCGGATCGTTGAGGAAGAACTCCAAGTTCAGCGCGATGCCGATCGGCTCCGTGCCCGAATCGATCGCGTCGCGACTGCTCCCGATCAGAGGATTCAACTGCTCGGTGCCGGCACGGTTCAGCCGCGACGTCACACGGTTGTCATGCTCGACCGCGGACGGCTGGGGGCGGAACGCTGTGAGCGGGAAACTCATCTAGACTCCTACTGCCACCAAGTTCGATGGAACGAACACCGGGTCTTTCACGAGCCCGAACGACCACGATACCCGTCGATCCACGAAGTTCTTCTCGGGGTCCGGATCGTTCAAGCACTCTCGCGCTTCATTCAGATCGAAGTCCTGATCGCCGACCGTCAGCGACAGCGGGATGATGAGGTGTCGGTAATCGGAAAGGTCGAGCGGCTGCCAACCGATGAACTCGCCAAGAGGCAGGGGAGCGGTCCGGAATTGATGCAACGTGATCAGGAAGGCGATCGGCATTGAAACCCGATCGCCCCCCCCTTCCCATGTCTCGGTGATCACAACGTCCTGCCAACGTTGAAGATCAAAGGACCGGGCCCCCCCCTGTAACGTTTTGGTGTGCTGGATGTCGTACTTCCGGACCGGACCCCGCCAGTAGTTCGTGGTTCTGTCAGGCGGCTTTGGATAGGTGACGAACTGATCGAGCCCCGGATGGAACAGCGTCCGTAGACTCTTCAGCGCTCGCTCGTCGGAGTGAAGCGTCCTGAACCTGTCGACGCTGTCTCCCCACACGAACTGCAACGGCACGCCTCGCCGCGACAGCGCCGTCGGGTTCTGAGGGATCAGGCGAGCCATATGCGACTGGTAACTCGTGGCGTTGTTCGTCACGAATCGTTCGCTGCTCGTCGCTGGATGCGTCATCAAATCACCGAGCTTCTATCGAACGCCTGGTCCGCGGCGTCACCGGACCCACCGTCCAGGGTATCGATCGACCCGAGAAGCTCCGTGCGAAGCTGCCTCGCATTGCTGTGCGACGCCAGAATGATCTGGCGGATCTTCTCGCCCGTGCCAGGGAACGCCGGAGCGGGATCCTCGGTGCCTTCGGTATCGTCCCAGACCGGTGCGGCAGCGGCGTTGGCTGCGGTATCGAACACCCGTTGACGGATCTGGGTGGTGTTGCTGGCCGTGTCGAAGAACACCGCATCGAGGACCTGATTCTCGCCAAGGTAACCAAGCAGCCTGCGGAGCTTCGGCGAGATGTTCGTTATCTGATTCAGCTCGGCCGTGAGCAGACGACCCATCACCGTGTTTGGCCTTGCGATCACCGAACCATCCGAGAGTTCCTGGTCGATGATTTTCCCTGCCTCTTCCAGCGCGGTATCGAGATGCGAAATCTCGAACCGTAGGATGATGGATGTGAGCGGCGTATCGGTGCCGTCAACCTTGATCACGACCATCCCCTTGGTGCCGACCGGCCACGTCGCACCAACCAGGGCGAAGGGTGCCGACGGGGAGACATGCTGACTTGCCCCGTACGATGTCGCGAGGAGAGCGAGCGAGAGGTTGTTCGCTTCTCTTATCCATGCCTCGCTTCCATCGTCGGCACGCCACACATCATAGTTTCCCGTCGTCGGGTCGAAGTTCAGCTCATCAAACGAGGTGGTAAAGTTGAGACTCTCGTCGGGAAGATAGGCACCGAGGAAGGTCATCTAGATCACCGAGCTTTCGTCGAATGCCTGGTCCGGAAGGTCGCCACTCCCACCGTCAGCGACATCGATCGACCCGAGCAACTGAACGCGGATCTGCCTCTGGTTGTTGTGGGCCGCCAGGATCTTCTGGCGCGACAGCTCACCGGTCCCAGGGAACGGCGGAGCCGGATCCGATTCGTTCTCCACGTCGATCCACCGGACCGCAGCGCGAGCGTTGAGGGCCGTATCGAAAACCCTCTGACGGCACTCCACCGTGTTGGAAGCGTCGTCGAAGAAGATCCCATCGATGACGTGGTTCTCGCTCGCGTATCCCAGCAAGCGACGGAGCTTCGGAGAGATGTTGTCGATCTGGTTTCGTTCGAGCGTGTACAGACGGCCGATCAATGAATTCGGGGCAGCCTCGGCAACAGCGTCGATCGTCTCTTCCAGGTCGATCAGTTCGAGACCCTCGATCACCTTGGCGAGATGGGATATCTCGAACCGCAGGATGAACGTGTCTGTCGGAGAATCGTTGGCGGTGTTCTTCAGGACCACCATCCCCTTCTCGCCACGCAACCAGACGACGCTGAGAAGGGCGAGCCCATTGGTCGGCCGAACGTATCCGACAGGACCACTGGCCAGCGCGGTGACGGCCTCGTTCGAAAGCAATCGGCTCCACCCGCTGCCGGCAGAGTCCTTCTTCCAGAGATCGAAGTTCGTGACCGTGAAACCGATTTGATTCCCACCAACGACGAACTCCAGTATCTCGCTCGGGAAGAACGGCCCGATGAATTGTCCCATTCGATTCCCCCTTATGTGTTCACGGCGCCAGCGGCGCTCGCGCCGAGAGCGGAGAACCCAGATGTTTCTATGCTCTTGAGCGTTTCGTCAATCGACCGAAGCAACGCCTCGGTCCCTCTGAGCGATTCTCGCAAACTGGTACCCACCTCCGCAATGGGAATCGTCGTTGGGCCAGCGACCACGCCACGGACCTCAGACGACGCTGTCGCGATATCGTCCACCGGTGCCTCGGTGAACTGCGACCCACGCTGCTTCTCCCTGGCGATGAACGCGCCGATGAGACCGATGGCGAACGAGGCGATGCTCCCGAGCAGCCGTCCCGTCGAGTCGGAAATCTTGTTGAAAAAGTTACTGAAGACGTCCGTTAGCGACTTGCCCAGGTTGGTGAACGTCTCTCCGATGACCTTGTCGAGTTGCTGGCCGAACAGGTTGGCGAGCGCAATTATCGGATCGGCGCCTGCCCGGAGCGCCTGCGAAAGCGTCGTCCCGATGTCCCCGAAGAACGATCCAACCGCATCCCGGATCCCTGTCGGAGCCTGTGCGGCCTTCTTCAATCCTTCCGTCGCGCCCTCTTCGACCTCTTTCGCGACCCGGTCTCCGAGGATGCTGGCGTCCGAACCTTCGCCCGAGAAGAATCGCGTCAGCGAGTCCTGCAGCGGAGCCAGAATGCCATCGTCACCGAACAGCTCGGTATTGAGACGGTTGGCATTGATGAGCCGATCGAACCCAGCCTGGCGAGCCTTCGATTCGAAAAGGCCAGCGAGCAAATTGCTACCCAGCGCCCCAGCGATCTCGGCTGCGAGTTCGAAGACGCCCTGCTTGACGAAAGAGAACAGGAACTCGAAGCCAGCCATCAAGATCCGAAGCGCCCGAAGGCCCGCCGAAGTGAACGCCGCGAAGAACCCCTTCTCCTTGACCGCCACGAGGAAGCGGCCGATGATCAGGGTCAGCTCCGTAAGGACGATCCCCGCGGTGCCAGCGAACGTCGCAATGCCCTCCAGGAACGACGAGAACGCCCTTCCTCCACCGGACATCACAAACACGGTCAGGCTATCTGCCATCTGCTTGATCGCAGAACCAAGGATCTTCACCGCTCCGATAAGCCGAACGTCCGCCAGCGTGTTGAACAGATCGGCCAGCGGCCCGGACGAGATGACCGCAAGCAGCAGCGCAGCGTTCTGGATGTTGACGTTGAACCGGGCGAAGGCGTCGGCAAACGTATCGGTATCCTCGCCGAGCCGTTCGATCGTTACCTGTGCCGCACGGAACGCCGCCTCCTGGAATGCCAGGCGACGCTCGTTGTCGGTCAGCGCCTTCGAGACCTTGCCAATCGACGTGGCGTATGCATCGTATGCCTCTTCGGCATTGACGATGATCCCGAGGTTGTCGAGGATCTGTTTCGACTGGCGAGCCACGCCCGTTGTCAGGTCCTGGAGCGCCTGGCCAGCGTCGACGCCAAGAGCGCGACCCAGCCGCCGCGAGATCGTGATGAACTTCTCGAAGTCCTCGGTCGTCTTGACCACCCCGAGCGCCACCGACGTGTTGAACTGGCGGAAGATGTTCAGCGTCGAGATGGTGCCCTTGGCCGCGTCTCTGAACTTGATCAGAGCCTTGGGCCCGTCGATACCCAGACTCGATGTGAAGTTCGTGAACGACGCCCGTGCGTTGTCCACACCGGCGGTGAACTTCAGGAATTGCCTGGCGCTGAACCCGACGATCACCGCGTTGATGATTCCTCGGAGTGAGAAGAAACGCCTGATCAGACGACCGATACCTCTGGCGAGTACTCCGATCGTGCGGCCGAGGAGGCGTGCGGCAGTCCGCATGCCGGTGAATGCGCGCCGAACGACGTTCGCCGCTATAGATGCGGTCTTGCCGAACGCCTTGACCAAGTCCGCCGCGGCCTTCATGGCGCTCTGGAACGGGATGATGTCGATCAGAATCTTGCTGGTGATCGGACCGAACTCAACCACTGAACGGACCCTTCACGCGTCGGACCCTGGACCCGCCGAACATCTTCGAAAGCTGTTCGGCGTCCTTCTTCGCTTGGTCATCGCTGGAGACGTGCGCGGTCTTGCCCATCTCCTTCTCGTACATCCGGATCATCTTCTTCGTCTCGCGATTGAATTCGCGGAACGCTTTACCCTTCGATGCGACGGTCGATGCGCCGACAGCGACAGCGTTTGTTTGAGCCTGCGCCTGGAGAGCATCTTCGCGTCGCAAGAACCAGAACAATCGAACGAGCCGGTGTATGTCCCAGCCTTCGTGCCATCCGTAAATGACCGAGTCCGGGATGCCACGGGACAGGAGATAGAAGCAGACCTCTTCCAGTCTGTACCCTCCCCCATCATCTTCATCTACGCCGTCGCCTTTCCCATTTTGGTGAGACCGCCCGTGAGGAGCCTCTTCCACTTTTTTCTCGTTTTCTCCGAGAAGTTCTGATCGATGATCACGTTGAGTATCTCACCGAGATCGTCGAACGTCATGTTGTCGAGCACGTCGTCCGGCGTCACCTGATCCGCACTGGTGTCCGCCGATCGCGTCAGCGTCTCCGAGATGACGAACGCCACCTGCTGCAACGCCTGGGGAATCACCGCCGGTAGGATTTCGAGCACCTGACCAATGTCGAGCTTCTGGTCTTCGGTTGGCTGAATGGCAGACATCACCATCTTGCCGACATCTGTCAGCGCCCCAGCCATGACCGCCATCTTCCGGATCGACCACTTCGAGATGAGGTAGACCCTCCCGCTTTCAGACGTGAACGTGACCGGGACGCCGAACGCTATGGACGTGACTGACGGAGCGGACCTCTTCCTTGATGCCGGCATTAGCAGCCAGGCACATCGTAGACGGTGAGCGTCCCGAACGATCCGTTCAGCTCACGCGCAGTCACCGTAATCGGGAACGACTCGACCGCCTCGGGCGAGAAGTCGACCGGGCCGTTGGGCGCGATCTCACAGGACGGGATGTCGTAGACCTGCGCGATGCCTCCACCCTGCTGACGGAACCGCAACTGGCAGGAGCCTTCGATCAGGCAACCGGACGAGATGTCGATCGACCGCGGGTTGTGCAGGTCCGGGTCCGAACCGGGCGCGATGTTCACTCGGTAGAAGCACACGACCTCGTCGCCTTCGGATGCGCCAGCGGAGATGTCGACACGAATACCATCCGTCGCCAAAGCGAACGTCGCATCGGGGCCTCGGAAGTCACCCGACTCCACAACGCGATCGACAACATCCGCGACCTCCGGAAGGATGATGAACTCTCCGCCGCTGTCGTTCTGGACGATCAGCGTCGCGTTCTCGCGAACGTAAGTCGGGTCCGCCGAGATCGCCGGGATGCCGGACGACAGCATCACGATGCGCAAGTTCTCGATGTTCGGCTCGTCCAGGGACGCCGAGAACGTCAGCGACGTGCTCTGGATGAACCGACGCGTGAGCGCGTTGATCCCGTTCCGGTTCTGGTTGTAGTCGAGCAACTCGGCACCACGCTCGACCTGGACATCGGAAAGGGCTCCGAGGTCCAGGTAGTTCATCTCCCCCTTTTCGAGGAAGAACAGTGCGGTCCCGGCCGCGGTGGTGACGTTGAAAGCCGGATTGGTTGCGACTTTCCCTGCCATTATGGGCACCTTTCTTTGTCGGTCGGAATGCAGAGGAACGACATCGTTGTCGTCGCCTGAAACCTACCATTGTCCAACCGTCCCTGAGCCGTTGGAGCGGCCGAGACGAAGAATCGCTTCACGATGAAACCTTCGACCAGGATCGGCTGCGATCTGATCGCGTTGATGAGACCTTGCAGACGGTCGAGCGCAAGCTCCCTGGAGTCCTGAATCGTTATCGCCGTGACCGCCCACGTTAAAAGGTTGTAGGCGTCACGGACCTCCTCGGCGTAACCAGCATCGTAGAGCGTGACAGAATCGATG
>SDBT01010981.1_pt1 | contig 14600 bp, 18 predicted proteins | sample 2277101 | NCBI WGS metagenome assembly SDBT01 (sample SAMN10404973, study PRJNA504765) | marine sediment metagenome | isolation source: marine sediment core GS10_PC15, 103 cmbsf | place: Arctic Ocean: Southern Knipovich Ridge | collected 2010
TTGGTGATGGGAGGCTTGTGTCAAAAGACGCACACCCATCAAGTTCCCAAAACCAAAAAAGAGGTCGGAAGACGAATCAATCTGACCTTGAGATCTTTCCAATAAATACATACACATATTATTTAGTGTTAAATAATATATTAATCCTCATGTTGGTTAACAGATTTCAAAAAAGGTGTACTGGAAAGATCCTCACCTGGCTTCTTTCGCTGTAATTCTCTTTTTCATCATTTTGCTAATGTGCATGTATACATATATATTCATATATATTTTCATTTTACAACCGTCCATAACTTTGATACGGAGGGGGCTGCTGTCCGTAGTTTGGACTTACTCTGCTAGGCAACTGCGGTTTGGAGGGGGGATACGTATATGGATAGGGTGGTGCGTTGGTGAAAGGAACTGTAGTTGGCGGGTATCTGTAGGGTTCTTGTCGATAGCAAACCCTTGTATTTTCATAACAGTGATGATCGCTGTGACAACCATGCGTGTTGTGACACAATTCATCATGTTCGCAAGACAAACACAGTCCCATTTTTTAGTAATGATTTATTAGCTATAATTATATATATATAATTTATGATTTTTTTCTAAGAATCTTCATCCTATAAACATCATTGGTAAACTATGATGGAACCACAGTCCTTACAAATGCACTGTTTGAAACACGTTTTGATGAGCCAGAAATGCGCCAAAGCCGGGTGTACAAGAGTGCCGATGTCGTTTCAAATCCTAAAAGGGGAAGAAGTGTTGTGGTGTCAAAAACATTACGAAATCTCTCAATTTTATCACGATGCGCTGCACATGTATTGTACACATCACAATGGGCAAAGGCCGTATCGTGTACATATCGGAGACTCTACTGTCTATATTCACGACAACGACATTGACGGTTTGTATATCCACCATCAGGGTCCCCTATATTGCTACGAAAACATCGTTCGCGTTTTCATAGGGGATAATTATGGAAAACAGAAGGGAAATACGATCCTTCTTGAAGTGAAACCTCAACACTATGTATATATTGCAGGGTCCCTCTATGCATTCGAAACCAAAGATGTCATCAAAAGCTATTATTCACATCTTGGATCCAACGATATTCCGGGACCAGTGGCTGTTGGTGAAAGGTACGTGTATTATATGAAGGAACGAAGGGTTTTTGATAAAGCTCTCTTTTCCTTAGAAACGGATTGGTGGGGTGCTGCTATGCCGTTAGTATCGAAAGGATTTGCGATGGACGGAGGTGTGCTGTCCATAAATTGAGTTAAAAACAACATATTTTTTGTACTAAAAAGTAGAATGGAAGACTATGGATATATAAAAATTCGTTCCGATGCAGTAGACGCGTTCCTGTATGAACCGGAAAAAGAGTGTCCCTTGACCGTTCATCTGCGTTCCGGACGGCATATCCAATTTTATGAACACCCCTCTGCGCAAACACTCAAAAACTTGACATTATCGTTAGGTCGGAAACCCATCCATTGGAAGTTGCGGGATGGAGGAATTTTAAAAGAGCCCGCGTTGGTGAAAATAGTAGAAACCTAACATTATACTACATTTATACTACATAAATGTATAAAATTTAATTCGAAGCAAAACTTATTGGAAGATGGATATACACATTCCCTCGTTGTCGATCAACGGAATGGCGGTAAAAGGTGTGCTTGTATCCCCTGGCATGCCCGTTGGGATCACCGTCAAATTTTGCTTATCTTCCACCGTCAACATCACTTGAAGGATTTTTACGTTGTCGTTTTCTCTTTCGATCTCCACGTTGTACGTTTCTGGGGCTTCTAAGTTCAAATACTCCGAAACATCCCCAAATTTTACGGCTTCCAACATCCTTTCTCCATCTATGATTACCCTCACAGTAGGAACTTCTGCGGCTCCGTGAACAAAACGCAATCGTGCTTTTCCACTCACTGGACATCCACTATCATCACGAACTGCAAACAACTTCAATGATTTTCGATCACGGGCACTTCCTACGGCTATAGCCGTGTTGAAAGTACCTCCACGGACTTTGAGAGTGCCTCGTAGAAGAGGTCTTTGTGATTTAAAGGAAGTGACTTTGATTTGGTAGATACCCCTGTCAAGAGTTAGGTACCCGGAAACGTGTTTGTAAGCCATATTGCTCAAGACTTTTTGGCTATCTATATACACATCGACATTGGAAGCTCCCGCAATGTTGTGCACCACCCGAATAGAACCTTTTTTGGAAGAAATACGTTTGCGTTCTTTTTCCCTTTTTGGCTTTTTACGCTCGTGTCGTTCTTCACGGCGGGGTTGTTCTTTACGGTGGGGTTTATGACACGTTTCGCAGGTTTTGTCAGAGTGACCCATTTTTGTGACGGATAGATTTTTCTTCATACGCTTTGCTATGCTTTCTGTTAAAAAGTGAACTTTTTAAACGGCTTAAAAAATGATAAACTATGTATTCGGTTTTTACGTTTGCGAAGGGTACCTATTCTGCTCGTAAGAATACGCGCTATCTGGATTTGAGCAGACAAAGGCTCACAGGAGTCCCTAATCTATCCGATTTTACCGAATTAAGGGTGTTAAACCTCAGGTGCAATCACATCTCCGAGATTCCTTCTCACCTCTTGCAGAATAAAAAGTTGCATTGCATTGATCTGCAATTCAACGGTGTTGAATTAGACATCCCGGAGTTTCTCCAAGTATTGCCTGATTTGAGTATCGTGTTGACCAACAAGAAAACCGTCCAAATTCGTGACCTACCTGTTCTACAACGTGTGAGTCATCTATACAAGGACCTCCCTAAAGAAACCCAAGACCAAATTCGAACGTTGCTGTTTGTGAACCGTTTTTACACGGAAAACGTACTGCCGATTGAAATTCTTGAGCTGATTTTCGTGTACCTTTCTACTCACCATGCGGACGACTACAAAAAATATCAGCGCAAATGTTGCATCTGTCAAAATCATCTGGACAGCGTGTGCATTGAATGTGAGGGCAAGGAGGTCATCGATGATGAATTTTGCAAGACGGTTGTCGATGAGTGTGCATACAACCACGAATACCATCGTCATTGCATCCGAAAGTGGTTGAAGACAAGGAATGTGTGTCCATTGACCAACAAACCGTGGACAAAAGAGTTTTAATTCGGCTATATTATTAGATTTAATAATATTTATAAATTTACGAGAGTATACAAAATTTGATGCGCGACGAAAGGTCATACAAAATTGTGATACTTGGGGAAAGCGGCGTAGGGAAGAGCAATATCCTGTCTCAGTTCAGTTTTCGCGAGTTCACACATCATTGTATGCCTACCATCGGGATCGATTTTAAGTGTAAGAGGTTCCTGGTTCCAATAAACGACAAAGAAACGATAACGACCACGCTTAAGATTTTTGACACATCCGGACAACATCGTTTTCAAAGCATCACGGAACATTATCAATCTTCCAATGCAGACGGGATGATTGTTGTGTTTGACGTTACCAATCCGGCGACTCTTCGAAGAGCAGAGAACCTCATCAAGCGAGCACGAGAAATATCCCCCTTGGGTGAAAATCTACCCATTCTTTTAGTTGGAAACAAGAACGATTTAACGGACAAACGATGCATCACTCCCAAAGAGGAGGAAGAAACGGTCCAACGGTTAGATTTAGAACCATGCTTTGACATCTCTGCCAAGACGGAGCCCTTGGAGTGCGATGCCGTGTTCGCAAAAATGACGTTGTTGATTTACGAAAACCGGCTGTTGCGTGTAGAAACCAAAAAGTCGGATTCAACGCAAGATGAACCCCAAAAAGGAGCCATTCAGCAACGATTCTCCTTACTCAGTAAGGTGTTGGATACATTACTACTTTGTTCCTGCAAACATAAATGAGTCATTTTCATTTCAACAAATGAAAATGTATTTGTTTACCACCTAATCACTGTGAAATAGATTCTGATAGTTGAAGTCTCTCAGAGGAACGTGTTGAAATTGTACGAGCCAATGTCCAGAACGTCCTGTTACAACATTTTTAGCGACCTCTATTTTTTCTGTTCTGGACAAACGGTCGTAAGAACGTGTATCATGAGAAAAATCAAGAGGGTCTTCATTTTCAGATGGTCTCTTCCAACATATCTTTAAGTCGCTTTGCTGCTCCATTAATCGTAAGCAAGCATCGTCTTCGTTATCCGCTATAACCATTTGTCTTGGTTCTGGTATAGTAGGACCAAGATCAACTTCAGAATCATCTTCAGGATGATAAATCAAAAAGTAAACAGACATTATCAATTGTGATGTTTATCCCATCATCAAGATTTCATTTTTTGTAAATGAAATCTTCCACCTAATCAACCTCATCGATTTTTGGACCCGCTGTGGACCCTGGTGAGGGTGAGGAAGTCCCCAAATCTGCATCCGAAGGCGTAACCCCACCTTGAGGGTCTGCACTTGCCGAATACAATTTCGAAATGATGGGATGGCACACCTCTTCCACCTCTTTTTGTTTGTCTGCGTATTCCTCAATGGATGCGGACTGATTACCATCCAACCACACTTGTGCCTCTGTTAAGGCCGAGGAAAGGGTCGCGCAGTCACCTTCGGAAAGCTTTTCTTTCGTTTCAGAGGATGAAAGCACGCTTTTGGTGCTGTAGACAAACGTTTCGAGCTTGTTCTTCGCTTCCACGCGTTCTCGGACTTTCTTGTCTTCTTCGGCAAACGTTTCTGCTTCACGCACCATTTTCTCGATGTCGTCTTTGCTCAGCCGTCCACGATCGTTGGTGATGGTGATTTCTTCTATTTTATCCGTACTTTTGTCTTGAGCCTTGACCATCAAAATGCCATTTACGTCGATGTCAAAGCTTACTTCGATCTGTGGAACGCCTCTGGGAGCCGGTGGAATCCCTTCGAGTTGAAAGGTGCCCAATAGATTGTTGTCTTTGGTCATCGCTCTTTCCCCTTCGTAGACTTGGATCTGCACCCCCGGTTGATTGTCCGCGTACGTAGAAAAAGTGTTGGATTTATGGCACGGAATGGTAGTATTTCTGTCAATGAGATTGGTCATCATACCACCCGCGGTTTCTATACCCAAAGACAGCGGGGCGACGTCCAACAACAGGATATCACACATTCCCGTCTCTCCAGCAAGCACCCCCGCTTGTACAGCCGCTCCATAGGCTACGGCTTCGTCAGGATTGATAGATTTACACAACTCCTTTCCGTTGAAGAAACTGCTGAGAAGTTGTTGGATTTTGGGAATCCGTGTCGATCCACCCACCAACACAATTTCGTCGATGCTCTTTTTATCCATACCAGAATCTTTCAGCACTTGATCTACTGGATTCATGGTGCTCCGAAACAGGTCGTTGCACAGTTCTTCAAATCGTGCGCGTGTAATTTTCGCGTAAAAATCCTCTCCATCGTGCAACGCATCGATTTCAATAGAGGCTTGCGTGGCAGAAGACAAGGTCCGTTTTGCCCGTTCACACGCCGTTCGTAGTCTTCGAATGGCTCGTGGGTTGGTGTACAGATCCGCTTTGTGTTTTCGTTTGAATTCTTGACAGAAATGAGCGACGAGACGGTTGTCAAAGTCTTCACCTCCAAGATGCGAATCTCCGCTAGTTGCTTTCACTTCAAAAATACCATCCTCGATACACAACAGTGATACATCGAACGTGCCCCCTCCACAATCAAAGATCAACACGTTTTTCTCTCCTTGACCTTTTTGTTCGAGTCCATACGCAATGGCTGCCGCCGTAGGTTCGTTGATGATCCGTTTGACCACCAATCCTGCAATAACACCCGCATCCTTGGTTGCTTGACGTTGTGAATCGTTGAAATAGGCAGGAACCGTAATCACAGCACCTTGAATGGCTTCTCCAAGATAACTCTCTGCAATGTCTCTCATCTTTCCCAGGACCATCGACGAAATTTCCTCGGGTGAAAACTCACGCGTTTCACTTTTATAGGTCACTTGGATAAAGGGTTTGTCCCCCTCGTGTTGCACGACTTCAAAAGGCCACAGTTTCTTGTCCGATTGGACCACCGGATCCGAGTACTTCCGTCCAATGAGTCTTTTTGCGTCAAAGACCGTATTTTCAGGATTCATGGAACATTGATTCTTGGCGGGGTCCCCGACCAACCGTTCTGCATCTGTAAACGCCACGTAGGATGGTGTCGTTCGATTTCCTTGATCGTTGGCAATGATCTCCACTTTCCCATTTTGAAAGATTCCGACCGCAGAATATGTAGTACCGAGATCTAGGCCGATGTATCGTTCTTTCTTTTCGCTCATTTTATAGATGTGAAATGAATGCAGAATATCACTTTCATTTTTATTTTGGATAAAGTGCAAAAAAATGATTTTTTTTATGTATTTTAGTGAGCATTAATACCATTATTAATACCATTATTATGCCATCTGAAACTTTTGTTACGCTCATTATTGGGGATATTGACGAAGTCGCTCATGTTTGCGACCATTTTAGAGAGGGTTCAGAGAATTGGGACCGACTCAGAAAAGGTGTCAACGAGTTTGGTTTGGTACGAATCGAGCCGGATTCCACTTGTACGTATAATTGTGGATCGAGTGTTTTTGCGATCAAAATTCGCGCAAACAACTCGGGTTCCCATTTCGTTTTCAAGCGTAAAATGGATGGCTCCATTCGCATCGACGCACAGATTGAAACACCAAAACACGATCGTGGGGATATCTCAGCAGGCCGTTTGGTGGTATGCACGTTAGATACCATCCAAAAGATCAAAGAACTCTTAGAAATCGACAATTTACGGTTTCTTAATTGGGATGAGACACAACGCCTTTACGACATTTTCATCGATGCCAACGGGGTTGATATTAAACTTGCCTAAATATATTTTTATTCCAAAATAAAAATGTTGTTAAACTACTCGTAAAGATTCCAGGGTTCTTCTTTTGGTAGATAATAGGTGTAAAAAGCATTGACCAGATTAAATGCTTCACGGTCCGAGAGGGGGATTTGAGCCATAGATTCGTCAAAATGCAAAGCGTACCCAGAATGGTAGTAGGGTCTGGAGGGATCCCCGACCCTATTATATATCAAAAACAAATCATTATATCCAATTTCGTAAGTTTCTCCTCTTACAAAAAGATCCAGTATATTTTCCACAGTTTCTCCTCTTACAAAATGATCAAAAAGCTCACTATTAATATCGGTTTTCAGAAAAGTATCTCCTCCAACAGTTCCTTCCAGATAAGGCCACTCCTTCTCTAACTCTTCATCCCAACTTTCAAGGATTTCAAAATGTTTTATGGTTGCTATTTTCAATTTATAGTTGTCAAGCCAAGTCATTCTTGAATACAGTTTCTCAGGTCCAAAATCTCTTGTATATTTTGTCTTCCAAAAAAACTCGTCCTTGCATAGTGTTGAATTCAACATTCTCGCGGAACTACAGAGATTCAATACGGATCGCGTATCCAGGTCCATTGCAATCTGTAGTTGGAGTTCATAAGGTAACCTCAGCAGATCAGATGGTTCTACGATCTCCATTTGTATATATATACATATTCTCAAAACGTGTTTGAGGTTAAATCGCCAGACCCACAACAGCCCATCGTGCATTGATGTTGAAAATGACACCACGACTCAAATACGCCGTGAAATCGTCCAACGTTGCAAACATAAAGGTGATTTTGAACAAGGTACCACTGGCTGCCGATTCGCTTGTGGTGACAATATCGCGCGTTTGAAGCAATGGATTGGGAACATTGTCGATTCTATACCCGGGAAAAACGCCAAAAAATCGGTCGGGAACGACGATATTCCCAAAATCGAGATAGACAAAGAATTGGAGGTTTGGCGTGTCCTTGGACACTTTCACACCTGTTAATAAGTCTGCAAATTCTTCGTTGGAGGCGTAACTCAGTTCCACATTCCCTAAATCGTCAAAATCTGTACGCGCAGGATTTTCTGGCGTGGGTTGTTCCACGATTTCGTTGAAAATGTTGTTGGATTTCCAAAATTTAAAAATGTACAAATTAAAACTGTTGTTCACCACCCCTTTGACACCTGGCTGTCCTGCTTGACCTTGTGCGCCCGGTACTCCATCTCTCCCGTTGTTTCCAAGAACACCAATCTTCCCCACTTGACCTTGCTGTCCCGCAGGTCCAGGATGTCCCTTTACACCCTTAATACCATCTTTACCCACAATACCTTTCAACCCCACAATACCTTCCGGTCCAGCAGCTCCAGCAGGTCCAGGTCTCCCGGCAGGTCCAGAAGGTCCACCTGGAAGTCCTGTTACTCCGCGCGGACCAGGAGGACCACATCGTCCAATAAAACCCTTGGGTCCCTGTGGTCCTGGAACGCCCCGTCTCCCCTGTCTTCCCAAAGATCCAAGAGGACCTGGGGGTCCTGCTGACCCAGGTCTGCCTTTGTTTCCTGGAGGTCCAGCATCTCCTCCCGGACCTCTGGGACCCGAAAGTCCACGTCTTCCCGTTTTCCCCACAGGGCCTCGAAGATACACCACTTTTGGATCGGGACATGGCTCCTTTGCGTAACTCTCAGTGTCGCTTATTTCACTTGCGTCATCAGACACATCGTCACAACGTACACAAAATTCGTTCATTTTAGAGACAATGCATATTTTTTATGAGGAACGAAGGACAACGTTCCGGGCAATAACATCGAAGTTATGTTATTAGATCAAAAAATGAATTTTTTTACAATGGATATGCTGTATAAATCTACATCACATATTGTATATCGTATTGTATTGCGTTATGAGTGTAACTGTTCATAAAATTGTTTCCACGACTTCGGATCTGATGCTTGAAATGTGGACCTCTGTGGATGGGGATTACCCTGTCTGTGTTTCTTTTGGGAGTGCTGCTTTAACGGTGATCGGTATAGAAGCACTTACAGAAGCAATCCCTTCTCAAGTGTGTGGTGTGTGGAAACAGCTTGTCGATCAGCGTCGTCTCCTTTCGCGTCCTGTGTTCTTTGATAGCGTAAGTAAAATGGTAAAAGTTGGATTGCGTGCCACAACCTACGCAGAGAACGCCACCCCTGCAGAAATCGTGGACATGCTCGGATCCATTGACGGACTTTACAGGTAAAAATAGTTATAAATATATATACTTTGGTATATATACTTTGGTAAACATATACGTAGATTTAGGATGCGAGGGACTCTCCAACGCTCGAAACCCAACGGATACGGATGAGGAAAATGACCCCCGGTTTGATGACGTCTTCCACAGTCGTTTCAAGATCAATAAAAATCTCAATAAAAGGCTCCCCAAAGGGTGCTTGTACAGAGCCTCGATACACGGCTTTGTCGCAATCTCCAGGGCAATCGGGTCCGTACACAGGAATGGTGACCGTAACGTTGTCAATGGTCCCAACATCTGACCCCACTCCGATGAAAATACCACGGTCTACACGGAAAACCAAACTTGTGCCTGATTTGGCGATTAAGAAAAGAACAGAAGGGCTGATTGTGATGGCGTTGTATTCTTCGACTCGGACACCACAATTTCCAAAGGTCTGCAGCAGATCAAAATTCGGAAAGGTGGGAATAACTTCATTGTTGGTGATTTTCGCCATATAAAACGTAAACACGAATTCCACGTTTCCATTGCTTCCTCTTGGACCTGGTTCTCCACCGTCTCCGTTTACTCCTTGCTTTCCTTGGATCCCTCTTCCACCCTGGGGTCCTCTCGGACCTCTCGGGCCCGGATCTCCATTACCTCCTTGGTCTCCAAAGGCACCACGTATCCCCAGGTCACCAGCCGGTCCTCCTTGACCACCGGCACCAAAAGTACCTTTAGACCCAGGAACACCTTGAGGTCCATCAGGTCCACGTGCTGGACCTGCAGCCCCTGGTGGACCGGCTGGTCCTTCACAACCGCGACACCCACCGGGTCCTTGTGGTCCAGGAGGACCACGATTTCCTTTCTTTCCCTGGCATCCAAGAGGTCCAAAAGGACCTCCAGGACCTACTACTCCTTTCTCGCCAGGCTTTCCGCAAGGTCCCATATATCCTGGTGGCCCCATCACACCAGGTAATCCCATTCTTCCAGGAGGTCCACGTAAATAAACAACTTTTGGATCTCTATACATCGCGGTTTTAATTTGCTTGTAAATTGTTTTCTATTTTTAAGGTTATTGAACGCTTACGTCCCATTTGATTTTGAGAAGAATAAGAAGTCCTTGTGTCCATTGTATCGGCGGAAACCCTCGGAAAAACACGCTTCCCGAAGTGCTACCTGACTCCACCACGGATTCTCCATCGTTGATATCGATCGCAGGTTCGGCGTAAAAGGGAATCACTCCAAACAAGGTATCGATAATTGCATCGGCAACCACATTCACTTGAAATTCGTTCGTATTCGCTCGAAGAATGAAAAAGGAGACGGAAGGCGTGGACGCAGGAGGTATGGAATCGTAAAAAAGACCCGTACTGCCAATACTTTCAATACTTGTCCCCGTAGTCCCCGTAATACCTATAGGAATCGCAGCCGCAATTTTGTTGAATTTTAGAATAAAAAACGTAAAATTGTTGGGTATGTTTCCAGCGGGTCCTTTGGGCCCTGGAGTGCCGACTTCTCCGGCAGGTCCTCGAAGCCCTTCCAACCCTGCTTCTCCGTCTTCTCCAAGTACACCAGGCGTTCCAAATAGTCCTTCCACTCCAATCAATCCCTGCACTCCAGCATTTCCTTGAAATCCTTTACCTCCCTGTTCTCCCTTGTTTCCACGTTCTCCGGGACCCCCGTCTGGTCCGGGACATCCTTGCGGTCCATCAGAAGGTCCTATTGGTCCGGGTGGTCCGGGTGGTCCGTGTGGTCCGTGTGGTCCTCTACATCCTAAGCACCCCGGCCCTCCTTTTGGTCCACGGGGTCCTAACGGTCCATTTTTTCCAATGTTTCCAAAAGTCCCTCGATACCCCGGAGGTCCAATTTCACCAGCGGGTCCCACGCGTCCCTTGTGCCCTTTTGGACCTCGACAACCCATCGGTCCTGGTACGCCAACAAGTGCTTTGTTTGGTTGTTTACAATCGTTGAGCATTTTCTTTGTCTTTGAAAACCTTATTTTTTTTGAAGAATGAGGAATATTTCTTTTACAAGTAAAAGATGGTGTGGTTGCAAAATCCATTAACAGGAAGAAATATTTTGAAAGGGGGTCCTACCTACAATCGCTTGAAAAGGGAAGGATACAACGTAGACTCGTTTACCCGTGCTCGATCCAAATACCCTAAACAACGTAAATCTCCCGCACTAAAATCTCCAAAGAAACGCGCTGCTTCTCCAAAACGATTGAGGAAACCGATGCGTAGGGTATCTCCTTCACGTCTCCGACCCAGTATGAGTCCAGGGAAGGGACGAGGCGGGGCTACACATGGATGGGGAGCGGCAGCACCGAAAAAAGGGAAGGAACGACATGATTTGATGAATAAATGTGGTAGGCAATGTTTCTTGCAACCTGAAAATGAAGGATTTCCTGTTTGCGCCGCCCTAAGAGAAGGAAAAGGCTGTAAAGTCGATTGTCGTGGTGTAACCGCGGCGTTGTCACGTGCACGCCAATACAAACATGGAGGTATTGCACAACGTGCCAGAGCAATTCAACAAAGACGATGTGGAAAGTAATTTTTGGAAAATACAAACAGGCATTTGAAAATGGAGAGAGAAATCTCTGAAAAGATTTTTCTTTGCGTGAAGGATGGACACATAAAACGTGTCGAATCTTTGTTAAATTCCAATGTTGATCCGAATTTCCAAACTGAATATGGAGACACACCTCTTATAGTAGCTTCCACGTGGGGACAAAAAGAGGTGGTTCGGTTGTTGTTGGAACACGGGGCGGATCTGAATCTCCAAGATGAACAAGGACATACAGCTCTTATGACAGCTTCTTGGGCAGGAAACGTGGATACTTCCGAGTTGTTGTTGAAACGCGGCGCCAACCCGGATATTGTTGATGATAAGGGACGTACAGCTCTTGATTGGGCGAACATTGGTCGGTTGTTGTCATAATACATAAAAGATCTTTTGAACACACACAAAGTATTTTACTTCTATAAAGTAAAATATGAGCGATCGATCATGCGGTATTTTAAAGCCCCCATCCAGGTCGTTCCCGATCCGCCGACGTACTTCATTTCGAAGCCAAAAATGTAGATCGATGAAAAGAGTGCATTTTGAATACTATGTAACCTTTATTCCGTTATCTCCGCACAGATCGTTTTGAACAATTTCATCAGTGGATCCCGTTCCTTTTCTTCCAATGCTTCAAGGGTTTGTACCATCAATTCTTCATAGCGCAACACGATTTCGGGTTCACGCTTCTCCAAATCAATGGTAGAGATGTCCCTATAGGCTACTTTTACCCCTTTCTTGATCCATTCCTTGATAATCGTGCGTTTTTCGGCGGTTTTGATTTGACTGGTGTTGCCAACGACGATGACTTTGATTTCGGCATTTTCAGGGAGAACAACGTCCTCGATTTTGTCATAGGGACAAGTGATGCTCACTTTTTTGGGAACACCCAAATCAATCCGTTCTTCGGTGAACTCGCCATTCGGTTCAAACGTAAACCACGACACCGTTTTGTCGGCCCGATCACCAAACGCATGTTGGATAGGAGTGCCAACATAAATAATATTGGATTGGAGACGATCGTAATTGTGAATATGTCCGCTGATCACCAAAGGAAGATCCAAGCCCCATACATCCCCATCCTCGGAGATAATGGCGCCCATTTTCGCTCCTCTGAACTCTTGATGGGCAAAAATACACGTGCTTTTTTGCCATCCCTCTACACTTGTGTAACGTAGCGCTTCTTCAAATCTTCCAGGGAAAACATACGGTACGAGCGTAAATCGATGCCCTTTGATCGTCATTTGGAGAGGAACATCGGCAACAACCGTGTTGTCCCAGTACTTCATGGCGTTGAAGGGGTGCTGGTCTGTCAAAAACACGGAATTGTTGGGTCGGTCGTGATTTCCAATGGGAATATAGACCGGTGCATGCTCCTCCAACATTTTCAACAATTTGGTCGCTCTGGAAAGAGGAGACTCTTTAATCGTTTCATGACGGTGCAACACATCTCCCAACACGACAATGAAATCCGGAGTCCTCTCCTCTAAGAGATGAAGGAGTGATTCCTCCATTTTATCGGTTTCCTTCTGATTTTTGACCTTGAAATGTGGATCGCCAATACACAACACATGAACAGTTTCCATCATTTTTTATTGTATATCATCCAGTAATTAAACAACAATTCTCGCAAACCGAAAAGTTAATTTGGATGATTTAATAAATACAAATGGGATGGAAGCAATATATGGGTCTGGAATATGTGGATTATACAGATCAAATATTTCAATCATTGATAAAAACGAGGTATGCCAAGCGACAATTTTCGATGATGATGTCGGTTTTGATCACATGGATTGTGCGCTGGCATCTCAAAACGCTTTTTTCTTTCTTTTTTGAATTCCATCCACTCATCGATTTTATTCTCCAAATACTCCTTTCTGTGTGCCTTGTGTTCAAAAATAGTTGGATTCGAAACGTGGTCAATCGATTCCAAAACGAGATATACGCACTTTCGCGGTATCTGATCAACAACTACACCCGCGAAAATTACAGAGCGTGGAAACGTAATATTACGGTGGGCGTTTGTATCTATCTCCTTGTCTATTTGATGACAGTGGAAATCAGCAGCGCACTGTTGATCGGGCAAATTATCCAATTCCTCATTTCCTATTTTATTGTAGATGGAATCGAACAAAGAACGTTTGTAAAGGCTTGGATCTATTGTAAAGAGTGGTATCAAAGGCGTTGTTGTCGGCATGGGACCCAATTAACAGATAAAACATTGATCATTCGTGATACCTACTTAGATACGGATTCATCCGATTCGGGAGAAGAAGAATCCGATGAACTTGACGAATTTGACAATGATTTGTGGAAAAGTTGGATGAAATTGGACAACGTAATTGTAGTGGAAGATTCTCCAACTCATTCTATCGTTGTGTTTCAAGATTAAGAATATATATCCATCAAGATAAAGGATATATCCGTAAAATATAATCTTACAAAAATGTGGAACTCAAACAAGAAGTGTAAACGTCACTGCAAAAAAATATGTAGAGGACCCAGAGGATTACGAGGAGCCACAGGTGCCGGCACCGGAGGCACCGGAGTCACCGGACAAACAGGACAAACAGGACAAACAGGACCAACAGGACAAACAGGACTACGAGGACTGTCTGGAACGGCAACCAATACAGGAGCTACAGGAATCACTGGAGCCACTGGAGACACTGGACCACTTGGAACAGGTCCAACTGGAAACACAGGTCCAACTGGAGAAACAGGACCAACTGGAACAGGACAAACAGGACCAACTGGAGAAACAGGATCAACCGGAGAAACAGGATCAACCGGACCGCTTGGAACAGGACCCACTGGAAACACAGGTCCAACAGGACCCACTGGAGAAACAGGATCAACCGGACCGCTTGGAACAGGACCCACTGGAAACACAGGTCCAACAGGACCCACTGGAGACACTGGAGACACTGGACCGCTTGGAACAGGACCCACTGGAAACACAGGTCCAACAGGAGAAACAGGATCAACCGGACCACTTGGAAC
>SDBT01010982.1_pt1 | contig 14599 bp, 12 predicted proteins | sample 2277101 | NCBI WGS metagenome assembly SDBT01 (sample SAMN10404973, study PRJNA504765) | marine sediment metagenome | isolation source: marine sediment core GS10_PC15, 103 cmbsf | place: Arctic Ocean: Southern Knipovich Ridge | collected 2010
AAAGAACCGGAGAAGTACAAAGAGTTATCAGTTAGAGTAGGAGGATTTCAGGTCTATTTTGTTCTCATGACCCCCGAACACCAGGAGCATCACATAAATCGAACTGAACACGGGCTGGCGTGAGGAATAAAAGAAAAGCAGATTTCGGGTTTTTGGTGGCCTCCAGGGTTTAGGGGATGCGGGTTTGATCTTTGAAAATCAATTTTCTCGAGGTCACTTTGCCTACACAATAAAGCTTTCTGAACCCTGGGTCCGTAATGTTTGACTGAATCCTGAAAGGTTAAGAACAGGAAAGGGTGACCAGAAAAACATTAAGCTATGAGTAGTTTAATGTTTTCCATCTAATATATGGGTATAAGATACTCGCACCGGAAAATTCACCAAAATTGAGGGGAGGACACGGTGCAGAGGGTTCTTGTTATGTACAATCTGAGGAAAAGGGTTACAATGGAGGATTGTGGAAAGTGGTCACATGAAGTTGATCAGCAAATAACCCCAAAACAAGAAGGAGTTGTTTTCATTGTTGCAGCGCTTATTGCTTATTTCTTAGAAGGGTAGGCCAATATCTTGGAAAAAATATTGAGCGATGTTGAGGTAGGAGTTTTGGGTGACCGATTAGAGGGATTAATCTTTGACATAAAAAGATTTGCTAGTGATGATGGCCCAGGAATTAGAACTACTGTGTTTTTTAAAGGATGTCCACTGAACTGCATTTGGTGCCACAGCCCGGAATCCATCAGTAGGCAACCTGAACTTGTCTTCTATGAAAGCAGGTGCATAAAATGTGGCAAGTGTGTTGCGGTGTGTGCATACCAAGCCCAATATTTCACAGAAAAAGGAAAAAGGAAGATAGACCGCACAAAATGTCAGACCTGCGGAAAATGTTGTGAAGCATGTTATGCTGGTGCTTTAGAGATGAAGGGAAATTACCTGGGTGTAAAAGAAATTTATGACGAAATTGAGAAAGATGTCATTTTTTTCGTCAATTCAGGTGGTGGAGTGACGCTGTCTGGTGGAGAACCAACTCTCCAATCAGCTTTCGTAGTGAGTCTACTTAGAAAACTTAAGAAAAACGGTATACACACAGCATTGGACACCTGTGGTTTCGTGAAATGGGAGATACTAGAAGAATTGGTGCCCTATGTGGATTTGTTTCTTTACGATATTAAGCACATGGATGCCGAGAAGCATATAGAATATACTGGTGTGTCCAACCAGCTTATTTTGGAAAATCTAGAGAAACTTGCGGGCGCGGGAAAAGAAATTCTACTTCGTGTTCCCTTGGTTCCTGGTTATAATGATTCTGAAACAAATATTGTGTCGATCGTACGTTGTGCAAAAAAACTGCACCTCGGAGAAATAGATTTTCTACCCTACAACGAGATTGCTGAAGCTAAATACGAATGGGTAGGAAAATCTTATGCACTAGAACACCTTAAGGGTTGTAAGAACGAAAAGCTGGGGAAAATAGAGAAAATTGCGGAAACAAAGGGGTTGAAAATTAAGATAGGTAGATAACAACTTCTTGGGAAAAGTAGCCCTATTGTTTTTCAGACTCTCTCTTTTGAGGTAAGAATAAGGAATCGAAATAGAGGGCGGAAAAGGAGGTGATCGAGTGTAGGTGGGCCGATCTATTTTGGGAAAGAGAAAGCTATCTAGGAAAACAGAAAGTGCTGACAAACTGGTTTCTCCTTTTGCGAGCTTTCGTAAAACGATGAACCATGTCGGACATAAATTGCCGACAAAAGCTAGGTTCTGTCAGGGAAATCTATAGAATAGAGGAGGTTCAAATGTCTATTAGTCGACAGAAGGTGCTAGGTGCGGCTATAGTAGGCCTGTCCATGGTTTTTTGGACTATGAATCCTGGCTTTGCAGGTGAATTAACGAACCAGTATGCTGGAACAACGCTGAATCTGGTTACCTGCGAAATAACTCCTACTGCTGCACTTGATGCGCAGAAAGAAGAATTTGAAAGAATGACAGGGATAAAGATTAACCATGTCTTCTACGATGAAGTAACGGTTAGAGACAAACTGGTGCTCGACTATGCCGCGCGTGCTGGCAACTACCATCTTGGTGAGATGCAATGGTGGTTTACACCTGAATACGCAGGATCTGGATTTGTGGAACCTCTAGACGATTACATAAAGAACAAGGTAAATCCCCAATATCTGAACATGGATGATTTCTTTCCCCCTCTGCTACAGGGTTTGGCGTACGAAGGAAAGCAATATGCGCTTCCATTTTGGTACCTAGGAGCAGCCTTGTACTACAGGAAGGATATCTTTGAGGAGAATGGATGGGAAGTTCCCGGAACCATAGCTGAAACATTGGAGATTTTGGATAAGTTCGAAGCCTTGCAGTCACAGGGTTCTTACAAAGATATGTACGGATGGGTTGGTCGTGGGAGCAAGACTTTTGACACATTTGGTTCGATAGCCGGCTTTGCCTGGGCTTATGGCCCCAAACTATTTGATGATGAGATGAAACCGACTTTGGTCTCGGATCCTCGCTGGAAGGAAGCTATGGAGGATTGGGTTCATATTATGGTAGATCATGGTCCTCCAGGTGCCGGGAATCTGAATTGGATGGATACCTATAATTTGTTTATGCAGGGAAAGATTTTGATGTTTACGGAAACAAGTGATTACGGGCCAGATTTCAAGAATCCGGAAATGTCGGTAGTCGCTGATAAAGTGGGCTTCGCCAGTGCACCTGTTGGTCCAAGTGGAAAGGCTATCCAGTGGGTTTTTACGGACGGTATTACAATCAGCGCAGATATTTCTGACGATGCAAAGGATGCTGCTTGGTTGTTTCTGCAGTGGTCACAGTCTAAGGAGGTGCTGATGAGGCAAACTCGTTTGTCCAGGACTGGAAGACGCTTCAACTTTCCATATCCGAAGCTAATGGAGACTCCTGCGTACTACGAAGCGGCTCGGGAGGCCAATCTTGAAGACTGGGCTCAGCTGCAGCACGACGTTCTGCAGACCTTAGATTTCTCGTACTGGCCATGGATCCCCGACTTTATCAAGGTTTCAGAATCGCTTGCGAGTCGGATATCAGCTGTTCTCGCAGGTACTCTCTCGATAGACGAGGCTTTGAAAATGGCAAACGAAGAGATAATCTCGCGTTAGAGGAAGACTAGTATTGTGGGTAGTTCCATGTGAAATATTCCCTCTTCCCGTTTCTCGGGGAGGGGGAGTATTTCGGTTTTTGACGAGCATGGTGCAGGCTAATCCCTGGTAGAGCCGAGAATAGGAAGAGCATGGGGGGTACTAGGGCTGAAGAGCAATCCAGCAACACAGATATGTGTTTTCGTGAGTCCAGGGCTGCGGCGAGTCCAACAAAAGACTTGGTAGGAGAACTAGCCCTGGCCGTCTAAGTGAAACTTCTCAGTTATGCGAAAAAACAACAGGAGGAGATGTTTTGAGTGCCAAAATCCTCGAAAACTTGAGGAAGGCCGTGGTTGAGTACAATGCCGAAGGAGCCGCGCGCTGGGCGCGAAAGAGCATTGAAGAGGGAATGGATGCTATTGAGGTTGCAGACGCGCTAACAGAAGCTGTTAGACAGATCGGTGATGGCTACAGTCGAGGGGAATTCTGGCTTCCTGATCTCGTTGGAGCAGGCGAAGCCATGCAAAGTGCGATGCCCATTATACAAGAAGAGATTAGGAAAGGAGGGGGCAAGGTGAAAACTGCGGGTACCGTGGTCATAGGAACAGTCTACGGGGATATCCATAGCATAGGAGAAACCATGGTATCTACGTTGCTCACAGTTGAGGGTTTTGAGGTGCACGATCTCGGTACCAATGTTACGGTTGGGCAATTTATAGAAGCAGTCAAGAAACACAAAGCCGACATTTTGGCCATGTCGGCCCTTATGAGTATGACCGTTCCAGAGCAGGAAAAGGTCATCTGTACGCTGAAAACGGAAGGTCTCAGTGGCAAAGTAAAGGTTATGGTCGGTGGAGGTGCTGTGACGGAGGAGTTTGCCGCAAGTATCGGAGCCGACGGATACGGAGCGACGGCAGTTGAGGCACCCAAGATAGCAAAGAGGTTAATGCAATAACTTAAGAGGTGATGAATAATATGTTCATGAAAGGGTTTACTCGTAATATAAGGCCACTCGAGTTCCTGACGCATGAGCAGGTTATGGCGACCCATTCGGGAACATTAGACGTTCTTCGGCAAACAGGGGTTAAGTTTGAATCGCAGAGAGCGTTGAAACTCCTCGATGAAGCCGATTGCCAGGTTGATTTTGATACGAAGCGGGTGAAAATTCCAGAATACCTGGTGGAAAAATGCCTACGCATGTGCCCTAGCAGTGTTTTCGTTAAATCGAGAGACTCAAGCAGATCCTTGAGGATTGGTGGAAATACGTTATATATGGCTTCAAGTTGTGGAATGAATACGGTCGATCTGGACACCTGGGAAAAACAAACCCCAACAGTGGAGGACCAAGATGATGCTGTAAGAGTCCTCGATAGCTTGGACAACTGTCATAGATTGGAGTATGGGCCATATCACCACATGGAAGGTGTTCATCCCCTTATGGCTCTCCCAGTGGGGTTTGCTAGTCGCATAAGAAACTCGACCAAGACAACTTTTACGGGCAGTGTCGAAAGGTGCGAAATATGGAATATCAAAATGGCACAGGTTACCGAGCAACAAACTGTTGGTCTTCTTTGTGCCACGCCACCTCTGGCTTTTTCCAAGGATGCAATCGATGCCGCTTTTGAGTACGGTAAGGTTGGATTTCCTGTCAATGTTGATACGGGTCCCGTTTACGGAGGAACTGCACCTGTAACACTGGCCGGGGCGACGGTATCCACGAATGCTGAGCTAATAGCGGGAATAGTGCTGATGCAGCTCATCAAGCCAGGGACCGGAATAATTGCTTCGACTTTCCCGCACCCGATGAACATGAAAGATGGCATCCCAATTTTTGGGGCTGTTGAGAAAGCCACGCAAACCGCGATATTCAACCAGATGTGGCGGCACTACGGGGTACCAACACGCACCAGTTCTGAGTATTCCAGTGGAAAGGTTATAGACTACCAAGCCGGGTATGAAAAAACTATACAGCTCCTGCTTATGGCTTTGTCTGGATCCCACGTACATTGTTTTGCTGGTGGTCTATACGGTGAAATTACATATCACCCCGTCATGTCCGTAATCGATGATGACGTAGCGGGCATGGTTGGGCGTATACTACAAGGAGTTGAGGTGACTGATGAGACATTGGCGGTCGATCTTATAGAAGAAGTTGGCCCAGTTCCAGGGCATTTCCTTAATCGCGAACACACAAGAAAATGGTGGAAGAAACATTTCCTACCAAGAGTTGCAGACAGGCTGCCATATCCCGTCTGGGTTAAAGAAGGGAAGAAGAGTGTCCTTATAAACGCAAAGGAGAGAGTAAAGGAAATAATAGCCACCCATGAACCGACACCTTTGCCCAGAGACCAGGATAAAGAAATAGATAAGATATTGAAAGAGGCAAAGGCATACTACCAAGAAAGGAATTAGGAACACCTGTTTTGGTAAAGATAGCAAAAACGGGGCAAGTTCTGGCAAAATGCAATAGAGCAAGACGAAAAATAAGATGTTTTGAGAAATGGCAACAGAAGTAGTTCGCAAATTTCGTGCTGGTACCATAAGGAAGAAAGGAGATACCATGCGGGTTCTTGCTGCGAAGATGGGATCGGAAAAGTGGATCGTTTATGGCTTGGTAATATTTCTCCTGGCAGTGATAATATTTCCACTTTTGTATGCGGCAGTGATAAGTTTTTTTAGCTACCGTCTAACAGGTCCTGACACTCAGATGAAACTAATAGGCTTTGGGAACTACTTGAAATTGTTCCAAGACACAAGATTTTGGGAGTCTGTGGGGCGTACGTTCTATTTTGTACTCCTGAGCGTGTTTTTCACATTGGCAATTGGTTTAGGTATTGCACTTCTGCTTAATAGGAGCATAAAGGGAAGACCATTGTTTTTTGCTGTTCTTCTAATCCCGATGGTCATGACACCAGTAATAATTGGTTTAGGATTTAGGTTCATGTACAATTTCGACTACGGGATAATTCCCTATTTGATGAACCTTTCGGGACTCCCGAAGGTAGAGATATTAGGAAATCCTCGATATGCTCTCAATGCAATAATTTTGACAGACATTTGGCAATGGACACCATTTGCGATGGCGGTTTTATTAGCTGGGCTAGAGTCTTTACCGAGAGAAATTCTTGAAGTAGCAAAGGTAGACGGAGCTTCCAAACTACAGACTTTTAGACACGTTATCCTTCCTCTCCTTAGACCATACATTGGAGTTGTGCTCCTAATCAGGATTATGGATAGTTTCAGAATGTTTGACAAACTATTCATGATGACTAGAGGGGGTCCGGGGCTTGTCACGGAAACGCTTACTCTTTATACCTGGACCGTGGGGTTTGCTTGGTTTGACATGGGTAAGGCTAGTGCCATGGGACTATTCATGTTAGTGTCGATAATAATGATTGGCGAAATTGTTATGAAATTCTTCAAACCAGATGTTTGAGAATGTCCCGCTTCTCTCCAGTGTAGTTGTGTACCATTATCTTGACAACTCATGGAAAAGCAGTCTAAGTACGGGATTCTATCTTTTGGGTTACCGAAGAAAGGTCAAGAGATCATTCCAGAAGGGAGTAAAGGACAATGAGTAGAGTATCCAGGTCAGCAGAAACGATAGTAGCTTATTTTTTACTAGTAGTGCTTTCGGCAATCGCCTTGTTTCCCTTGTTTTGGATTTTGCGTACTTCCTTCTTACGCCGAGTGGATGTATTCAAAATACCTCCGGTCTTGCTAGCTGTCCCCAATTTGGAGAGTTATAAGAATGTTCTTAATAGTGAGTTCATGAGATACTTGATGAACAGCCTCGTTATCAGTATGGTGACCGTTGCAATAGTCATAAGTGTAGGAAGTCTTGCTGGGTATGTCCTCGCAAGGTTTGACATACGGCACAAAGAAAGATTGTTTTTCTTTATTCTGTCCACCCGAATGGGTCCTCCCGTTGCGTTTGCATTACCCTACTATCTATTGTTTGCCAAATTTAATCTTCTTGATACCTACCCGGGTATGGTAATCATATATATAGTATACACCCTGGCATTTGTCACATGGGTGATGAGAGATTTCTTTATGGATCTTCCTAAGGCAATTGAAGAAAGCGCAATGATAGATGGTTGTTCAAAGCTGGGTGCTTTTTTTAGAATGGCCTTGCCTCTTGCTCTCCCTGGGATCATAACGTGTGCTATTTTGGCTTTTATTTTCACATGGAATGAATTCTTCTATGCAATGGTTCTTACACGCTCAAGGATACAGCCTTATACAGTACAAATGCCTGCTTATATTGGGTTCATGAGGATAAGGTGGGAAGAAATGGCCGCAGCAAGTATTCTCGCATTGATTCCAGTGATAACGCTCACAATGATTCTAAGAAAGCGTGTGATAAGAGGTTTGACATTTGGTGCAGTGAAGGGCTAGCTGATCTGGCAATCTTGAGGTCTCGAAGATTGAATCATTCTGTAGCGTCTTGCTCCTTAATTTTCCGAAGGATTCTGTTTTGTGGTAGGCCCATAGAATAGTTCACGTTCTTGTTGCTCTCTATGAATTTGCCACATCCTGGATTTGAGCGTTACAGATCGCTCTGGGGTGAACCGCCGAAAATGTGGTGAGCCTGCCAAGGAGAAGGCCAAGAACTTTTGCTGCTGAGTCCAAACGACAAGTCGTCGAAGAGCTGCCTGGCGGAACTGCGAAACCTGTCTAGCTGTGTGGGAGGTACAATTTTCCCATCAGATTTTTTTGTCACTGGAAGGACCATTATGCAAGAGGTAAATCGGAGTGGAAGAGATTAGATCATGAAAGTCGCTTTGTTAGTAGCACCCTTCAGGATAAAGATAGAGGACACTGAAGAACCTTCGCCTGGAGCCGATGAGGTACTGATTAAGGTCAAAGCAACAGGCATATGTGCATCAGATCTTCACGCCTATAGAGGAACCCATCCTTTTCGCACTCCCCCTGTAGTACTGGGTCATGAATTGGCTGGAGAGGTGGAGAAGGTAGGGGATAAGGTTCAGAAAATTCGGCCAGGAGATTCTGTTACGGTTGAGCCGTGGACTTACTGTGGTAGATGCACCTATTGTCTTTACGGGAAACACAATTTGTGTTCACGTAGGCTGGCAATGGGTACAACCGAATGGCAGGGTTCGTTTGCGGAATATGTGGTAGCTCCCGAAGATTCTATTTATAAACTACCTGAGGAACTATCTTATGAAGAAGGCGCTCTCATTGAGCCCTTGGCTGTAAGTGTACATGTAGCTCGAGAGGCAGAAGTAGAATTGGGAGAAACTGTGGTGATTTTAGGAGCAGGAACCATTGGGCTGGGAATTCTTGCTTGTTTGCGTGCATCTGGTGCTGGCAAGATAATTGTTACCGATGTTGAGATTTCTAATTTGAGAATGGCTACCGATTTAGGAGCATCTGAGGTAGTGAATGTAAAAGAAAGATCCATTGAAGAAGTGGTGAATGAGGCTACTGAGGGAAAGGGGATGGATATCGCAGTTATTGCTGCGGGTGAGGAGAGCCTGGTTCAAGAATCGAGCAGAATAGTAAAAAAGGGAGGTAGGATAGTCGTGCCAGCAATCTTTGACAAACCTCCCGAAGTGGACATGTTCAAGATAGTTTATGGTGAACAAAATATTCAAGGTATCTGGGGTTATACTGGGAAAGATTTTGACATAGCTATCGATCTAATAGCTGTTGGGAAAGTCAATCTCAAATGTCTTGTCACTGACCATTTTTCCTTGGATGATGCTGAAAAGGCCTTTCGTATTTTAGATAAGAGGGGCGAGAAAGTAATTAAGGTACTGTTTACTTTTTAGCAGAGAATGTGACGAGGGTAAAATTAGGAAATAGAGTGAAGTAGGCCAGTTTTTTCCTTCTTCGGTTCAAGCCCACAGGTGTCTGACCCACGGGTTGTCCTTCCGCAGGGTGTAGCAGCCAAATCTATCTCCAGCTGTCCAACTTAAGGGCCTATCCCGGTCGCCGTGTCAAGCCATTTAGCTATCCAACCCAATTATTCAGAGATCTCTTTTGGATGACTCAATGTGAATTGTTGATCTTTAGCCCTTCTTGTGGTATCTTTACAATTAGCCTGAGGTCTATGTGGATCTCAGTCACCGAATTCCTCCTTTCTTTTTGCTGTTGTTCGCAACAGAATGGAGGAATCCGGTTTCTTTATCAAGAATATTCCACAAGGCTGATCGCTACTAATTCAATATGTCAAAAAATCAAAATCATACAAACTTGAGGCAAAGCTAAATTCTAAAATTTCGCCATCAGATCTTTGATAAGAAGAGATTGGTGTAATACTTATCTTCCTCCGAAATGTTGTAAACAAGGAAGAGATTTTTCCAGCTACCTGGAGACTACAAAGAGGACCCTGATACCTTCTCGGTATGAGTCAGCAAGGAGATATCTTTTGTCTAAAAAGCAAAACGAAAGGTAGAGCCATATCATAAGACTGCTATGCATAGCCTCAACCTGGTGAGATTTGGACTTCTAGATAGTGAAACTTTGAAATTTAGCTAACATTAACCATTAAGTACGTAACCAAACATGTTATGCTAGGAGGAGTGTTTTGTTTGCAGAAAATGGTAATGTAAAGGCAAACTGCGGCTAGGAGGAAGGTCTTGATAGATGAAATCAAAAGGTTTTTTGGTTCGAGAAAAAAGGAGGTAGACTAAATGAATGGGAAAGAACAGTTACGGCAACAGGCTCTGTCCTACGTTTGGCACACTGACGCTCTGAGGAAAGACGTAGCAAAGTGGGGTCCTAAGATCATGGTCGAGGGAAAAGGTTATAAGCTAAAAGATATTGATGGCAAGGAATATATAGACGCGTTGGGAGGAATGGAGTGTACAGGCGTTGGACACGGAAGGCACGAGATTGTAGATGCGATGGCGGAACAGGGTAAAAAATTGGAATTTGAACACATATCCTATTATTTTACTCATGAGCCTGTAGTGAAGCTATCAAAAAAACTCGCAGAGATAACGCCGGGTGATCTTCAATATTCTTTCTTTGCAAATAGCGGCTCCGATGCTGTAGAAATCTCCTTGAAGATAGCGAAGAATTACCAAGCAATAAAAGGATTCCCCAATCGATATAAGGTATTCTCTAGATGGAATTCTTTTCACGGCGTAACCATGGGAGCCTTGAGTGTCAATGGAATGACGGGGATAAGGGGATCTTTTGGACCATTAGTACCTGGGTCTAGACATATCCCTTCTCCGGATTGTTACAACTGTTACTATGGCAAAGAATATCCAGACTGCAATATTGACTGTGCTGAGGCTTTGGAAAAAGAAGTTTCATTTGAGGGGCCTAATACTGTGGCGGCCTTTATAGGGGAACCAATAGTTTCCTCTAGCGGCGTAATTCCTCCTCCAAAGGAGTATTGGCCAAAGATAAGAGAAATCTGTGATAAATATGGGGTGTTGCTCATTGCCGATGAAGTCCTCATTGGCTTTGGAAAATCGGGAAAACTCTTCGCTTGTGAGAATTACAATCTTGTCCCAGATATGTTGATCGTGGGAAAAGGCATAACCAGTGGTTATTTTCCTATGAGTGCTGCAATTGTGAAGCCTGAAATCTACGAGACTTTTGAAGATAACAATGAGCCTTTTCTCCATCCACAGACCTACCCGGGGCATCCCGTTGGGTGCGTGGCAGCCTTAAGAAATATTGAGATTATTGAAAAGGAAAATCTTGTAAGAAATGCAGAGATTATGGGAAAGTACTTTGGCAAGCAGCTGGAAACATTGGCGAATGACTATCCGCGAGTAATAGCTAATGTTAATGGAAAGGGTCTTCCACGCCACATACTATTCCACACAGAAATCGGTAGCAAGACCGTTGATGAGGAGACGATGATAAAAATACGAGAAAGGTCTCATGAATTAGGTCTTATCAATAGAATTGAGCCACCTAATTACATAATGTTTTGCCCGCCGTTGATTTTCGACAAGGAAGCAGTAGACAAAACAGTCAAAATTATGGATCAGATCTGTAGTGAAATTGAGAAAGAGTACTTATGACATTCCTAGAAAACATGCTCGATCTTCTACATGCAGGTGTTCAGTGAAACTCACCGATGAAGAACAGAGAATGATGGAAGGCAAATATGGGAAGGCTGTGTCAGTGGGTATGTCTATATTGGTCAAGCTAGGAGAGATATACGGTGCAGAGGAAATGGTGCAAATCACTCAGGCTCACATCGATGGATGCACCTACAAGGCTGTTGGCGATGCTGGGTTAGAGTTTGCAGAAAAGCTAGCGAACAGTAGTGCAAAAGTCCTTGTTCCTACGACGCTGAATATTACAGCACGGGATATAAAGCGATGGCGGGAGTTTAGAGTACCTCCTGAGTTTGCTGAGAAAAGTCAGAGAATGGAGCAAGCATATTTGCGGATGGGGGCAATTCCAACCTGGACCTGCGCTCCTTACCTTTTCGGGGTGGTTCCACGTTTTGGACAGCAGATAGCCTGGGCGGAATCAAATGCCATAGCTTTTGCCAATTCAGTGATTGGAGCAAGGACGGCCCGATATGGTGATTTTGTCGATATTTGTGCCGCTATAGCTGGTAGGGTACCTAGATTTGGTCTTCACCTTGCCCAAAATCGGAGAGGAGAAATCTTACTGAGGCTGCGGACCTCTCAAATCGATTTTACTGATGATTGCACATACCCGCTTATAGGATACATAGCAGGCTGTATCGCGCAGGAAAGGATTCCTGTGATTGATGGTGTGCCCAATTCTGTCACATCCGATGAGCTAAAAGGATTGAGCGCTGCCGTTGCCTCGTCAGGCGCTGTAGGACTTTTTCACATCTTGGGAGTGACCCCGGAAGCTTCCACTTATGAAGATGCTTTTCAGGGCAAAGATCCCATGCAAATGAGGGATATCGGTGAGGAGGAGCTGCTCAAAGCTCGCCAGGACCTTTCTACCGCAACAGAAGGGAGAGTTAATCTTGTAACCATAGGGTGCCCTCATGCATCTTTTTCAGAAATTGAACGGCTGATTCAACTCTTAGATGGAAGGAAGATTTCCAGAGGCGTGGAATTCTGGGTTCATACTAATCGAACTGTCTATTACTGGCTTGAAGAGACTGGTCTTCTGGACACTCTTGTTTTTTCGGGTGTTCGAGTGACCACAGATACTTGCATCTTGAACTGGCCTCTGGACAATTGGGAGTTCAAACTGATGGTTACTAACTCAGCTAAGTTTGCTCACTATGCCCCGGCCATGATAGGAATTCAAGTCATATTTGCTGGCCTCAAGGAGTGTGTGGAGGGTGCATTGAAAGGTGAATTAAAGAAGATCTGATATGCAAAGAGAAATTGGACCTGGTGAAGGTATTGTAGCTGGAGTCGGTGAAGGGTTGGCTCTGGTTTCTTCCGAGCCCTTCAGCTTCTGGGGTGACCTTGATCCAAAAACAGGAAAAATCATTAATCCCCGAAGTAGTCTTTTTGGAGAGTCTGTCAAAGGTAGGATTTTCGTCTATCCTTGTGGCCGTGGGTCAAGCAGTACCTCCGCTGTTTTACTGGAAGCCATACGATGCTTAAATGCCCCCTCCGCCATCATAAACATGGTGGTTGAGCCAATTCTCGCCATAGGTGCGCTTGTAGGTCAAGAGATTTACAATAGGACGGTGCCCATTCTGGCTGTTTCCGAGGCGGTGTTTCGCCTTTTGCAGACGAGAGATTACCTCATAGTTGATTCTGTAACTGGAAGATTGTACAGGAAAGAGTGAGCTTAGATTTGGAGGTGACAAGACGACTACTGCAGGGTGCAAAGCCCAACTCCTACCTATTTTGTTCCAACTTACCTCTTGATTTCCAGATTACTTATTAGTTTTTCAGGACAAAACCGGAAGCCCTGAAAACACTTCTCTATCTTCTTGAGGGCTTGTGGTAGATCATCCAGGGATACTGCCCTTTGAGATCAGGGGGGCAGAACCCGGCCAGATTTTTGGTCACATTTCTGGAGAATCCCAGTTAAGACCTTTTTCAGCGAACCTGTTTTTGCTGATTCGTACTCATGAGGAGGACAACCGGCCACATAGATGCCTTTATCTTTATGCTTTTTGAGGCACTTGCCAAAAAGGATAGTGCATTCTGAAGAGATGGAGGGTTTCGCCTCGGGCCCAACCAGAATTGTTACATCTTCAAAGGCTTTCAGGTGGTCTTCATGTAAAGCAAGACTGTCACCCAGACTATTCAAACAAACGCTGCAGGGGTTTCCCTGGACGATTTTTATCCCTCCTCCACTTTTTTCTGCAAGCTTGAAAGGATTCTTAGGTGGAGAAAAGGGGAACTTACCAGCCCAATCTTGAAGTCTTTCTCCTCTTATTTCAATGTTCTCAGCACCAAGGGTACCGAGCCCCTCTTCATGGGCCAATCTAATATGGTCTATTCTCTCAGGATCAAATCCCATAACTCTTGCACATACAGCATCTGCAGCTACGATATCACTACTTGCTATGATCAAACCTACGGCATACGAAGTCCAGGGGGATGCAGACAAGTCTTTCCCAAAGGTTCCATCAATAATACTAAGGCCCGGCTTTACTACAGCATTTAGATCAACAATGCCCTGGCTTAGACCCTCGCAGTGAAATTTTCTTTTCCAGGACGGTCTTACTAGTCCCTTCATATTCTTGAGTCCCAGGGTTACAGCAGTAATGTTTACCGTTTTCATTGCCGCAACACCAACTACAAGATCAGCCTCCTGGGCGATACTGGAAACCTCAATTTCTGAGAAGAAACCATCACCGGGAACTTTCACTTTGATGTGAGGGCCATAGCGCAGACTAACTACCTTTGCATTTACCTCTTCAGCTAGCTTGTACAAGCCGTATTCCTCATAAGCAATATTCTCTTTAATGGGAATAGCCGGATCCTCACCTATTAGTACTTCACAACCGTGATCGGAGAAAATCTTGGCCACTGCCTGGGTAACCGAGGGATTGGCACACTCGAAACCATTTGGACTTGAAATGTTGGGTTTTACCAGAATCCTGTCCCCTTTCCTGCAAAAGGTACCTACTCCTCCAATAAGGTTAATTGATTCCCTAAGTGCTTTTAGGACTGCAGATGCGATTGCCTGAGGATGTACCTTTACCAGCGCTACTTGCGACTCCATTATCCTCTCCTTCAAGGGTTTGAGTCAATCTTTCCGGTTAGTTCTTTTATCTTTGGATAAATAGAATATTCCGGATAATCAAAGTCTGCCCACTATTTTTTTCCAGCTAAGTTACCTGCTTTTTAATTGAATCCGGCTAGAGGGCCCCATTTTAGAATGAGTTATCACCGCCGGCCATTCGCTTTCCCGGCACCAAGGGTACCTTTACGGCCCCGTCTGTTTGTTCCGTTTTGTAATTTTCTTCACGCCAGCCCGTGTTCAGTTCGATTTATGTGATGCTCCTGGTGTTCGGGGGTCATGAGAACAAAATAGACCTGAAATCCTCCTACTCTAACTGATAACTCTTTGTACTTCTCCGGTTCTTT
>SDBT01010984.1_pt1 | contig 14599 bp, 11 predicted proteins | sample 2277101 | NCBI WGS metagenome assembly SDBT01 (sample SAMN10404973, study PRJNA504765) | marine sediment metagenome | isolation source: marine sediment core GS10_PC15, 103 cmbsf | place: Arctic Ocean: Southern Knipovich Ridge | collected 2010
CATAGATCGAGGCTTCCAGTTGTCGCAAAGCTCGTCCCGCTCTCGCGGGAGCCGTCTTGGACAGGGCAGCACGACGAAAACGATCAAGCCAGCCATCGAGTGGCGCGAGCAAGCTATCGACGCCGGATGAAACATGAACGTGGAATCGACCAAGCGGAGTCGCAAACAACGTCGGGCCGTTGCGTTCCAGGAACCCAAAACGTTGAAAACTGGAAATCCCTCGATCCGTACCGAGAGTGGTTACCGCTCGCGCGAAGTCGATACCGCTTCCTGCCGTTCGTTGTCCAACCTGAACGCGGCCCTCAGAGAAGGTCTGTTGGAGTTCGGACGCACCAGTGGGCTTCTCCCAAAGCGGAAGCCACATTTCTACAGGGCTACGCTTGGCTTTCTTGGATTTCCGCTCGTCATTCAATGTGCTACTCGCATATCCAACTCCCGTTGGCCTTACACAGAACGGGAACCCCAACGAGGCCGTATCATTGGTTTCAAGTTTCTTGGTGCATGCCGACCCGAAAAAGAGTGTGCCTTCAAGCAGCAGCAGGTAGTCCCAAGAGTTGGTTGTTGCGTCGCCTTCAAATCCAGAGGAGGCGTTGACGCCCCCTAGCGATTCGGGCGAGAAATGCCCAGGAGTCTGGGCCGAATGCGAATCAGAACAGACAGAGCCATACAGACAAGCGGGGAGAGCATGATCGCATCGCCGCTGGAGCAACGCGTTCACCACTTGCTGGGCAAACCCCGAGAAATAGCTGCCGCTGCCCTCGTTTCCACCGGTTCCAAGTAACGGCGGATAACTCCGGCCACCATTGAGCAAGACAAACGTCGCGTCGAACCAAGGAATCAGGTTGTCTGGAAGCTGTGAACGGCATGCCATCATCAGACGTAGCTTACTTGCGTCATCCCCTGGCTTCGTCGATCTCCCTAACTTCTCAATCGTTGCTCTTACAGCTGCCACAGCGGTTTGAAAGGGCGAGAATCGCGGATGGTTGGCGTTGACTATTGCGTCAAGTGCTTCGCGAGCCGATTTCTCTGATGAGCCATCGTAGAATCCCGATCTCGCTCCCCACGGTCCCACAAGCGGCGTCGGCGCGTATCGTTCCAGGAAGAACTCGATAAGCCCCTCTCGATCCAACTTTGATCGCAGCCAGAACGTATCTCCCTCCCACCAGCCTTGGGCCTGATGGTCCACTTGCTCGGAAACCAGCCGCAGAACGCCGAGGGCCTTGAGATAATGGGCCAGTGGGATTGGAGCGCAACCGGAGAGCTTCAAGTCATGCCGTTTGTCAGTCATTGGAATTCCCTTCTTCGTTGCTGCCTCGCCAGTCGGCGAGTCGTACGAGCGTTTCCAGGTAGGCCAGACGGAAGGGGCCGTACTTATCGCGAAGCCGCAATACTCGCGCAAGCCAACTCGGCTCGCCGTTGCAGTCATCGCCCAATTCCATCAGCGAGAGATCTACTTCGAACTTGTTCGTCACGCGTCCATCACCGAAGTCAACGGGCGGAATCTCATCGCCGTCCCACAGCCCTCGCGCGAACTTGGCTCCTGGATCACTTGGTGGGCGTTCGTTAGGCATACTGCGGATGCTTGCCCGTACTTTGCCGTGGTGTGCGGCGATGAGAAAAGCAATGAGATCCGCGTCGGCCTCTCCGTCCGCGTAATTCAGCCATGCAAGAGCGCTGGCCAGCTCGTGCCGAAAGCCGCGACGTGCAATGTCATGGGGCTTTTCATCGCTACTGTTTCCTGGTATTCGATAACGTGGGAAACCTACGCCGCCGGACTTCGCCCAAAGCGACTCTCGGCCCGGGTCTTTGCCCTGCACCTTTTCACTGTCATGCATCGCTGCCTGGAACGCCGGATGGGCCTTGCCGACATCGTGCCACTTGGCCGCCGTGAGGATTGAGTTCCAAGGGATGTCTTTGAGGGTGTGTTGCGACTCATCCTTAAACTGCTCCTCAAGTTCCTCGGCCCTTTCGACAACCTTCCGTAAGTGTTGTGTTAATAGGACAGGTTCTTTGCCGGCGTGGTCGTCGTCCATGGACTCACGTTCGGTTGATTTGGTTGGTTCAGCCGGCTCGACGGGTTGAACTCGGTCCTTGCCGTTGCCCGTCCAGCCCCGCTTTGCATCATAGCCACCCGCGTCGACATGCAGTAGCAGAGCCATGCCGGGGCGGATCTCGTGCCAACTGACTTGCCTCCAACCGCCACCTCGCGTTGCCTGTTCTGCGAAGCCTTTCTCCAACGGGCCACGCCCCAGGGGATCCCAAGCCCATGCCAAAGCATCCTTCAGCTTCTTCACGAAGTCCCTGGCTCGGCCAATCGACACGGAGCAAAGTTCCTCGCGTGTAGCGGCCGGAAACACAAGTCGTCCCTCCACATCCTGGGAGTCTGGTGGTGGGACATTCTTCTTCTCCCTGGGCCATTCCCGCCAATAGACTTGCACGTCCGTATCGTCACCGTCCCGAATGTAGCGAGAGACATCAAGATCGTTACCGGCCAGGTCCGGCGTCGTGTCCCAAAGCTCCAGAAGGTCCTTCCGCCGTAGCGTGTGGTCGATGATCAGCGGCTCTTCGTGCTCGATGGATTCCAGCGACTTTGGTCCGACATTCGCCAGCGAGCTGAGATGCTCACGAGCGACATCCAGTTCTTCCGTCGCGTACGGCAGCGCGAGTTCCCGGGCTTTCTTGCCGTCCGATGTGTCTACGTCGATCCAAAGCACTTGGGCATCGGGGACGCCATCGACGCCACACTTACCGCGGCGGTTGCAGCGACCGAACCGCTGCACGAGCGACGACCAGGGCGACAGCTCGGTGAAGAGCGTGGTGGCCGAGATGTCCACTCCTGCTTCGATCGCCTGCGTGGCGACCACGATGCGTCCCTGACCGTTCGGCAAGATAGTCTCTTCGTCCAGGGCCGCCTTCTGCCGCTCATGGCGATCACACTTTCGGAAACGAGAATGAATCAGGAACAGTTCGGCGTCGTTTCCGTCCTTCGCCAGTTGCTTCTCAATCACCGAGAAGACTGCCTGGGCGCGATCGACCCGATTGATCACTGCAACGGTCAACGTGCCCGGTCGATGTGCCCCAACAATCTCCGCTGCAAGCGTCGTATCGTAGCCCTTCTTGCTACTCTCCGGCGTGAGCCGCGTATCTGCCTTGCGACACGGCTTCTCCGCCTCGATCAATCGCCTCACACGCTTGTCATCTCGGTCTTCCTGCTCCAATTCGTGCCCGATCCATCCCTCGTCTGGGCGAGCATGATCGACGGTGGATAGACGGCCCGCGTCAAGTGTGGCCGACATCCATAACGACTGTGCCTCGCCATACGCCTTCAACTTGTCACGCAGCCCTTGAAGCTGGGATGACGTGGTTAGGCCGACCCCCATCAACTGCGTCTCGTCCAGTACCCAAAGACAATCATTGTTTAGCAACGAGAAGCTCATTGGCCACCGATATCGACTCATGCCGTAGCCCCGGTTTAACGCCCGCGACAGGAGCATGTCCTGAGTCCCAATCAGAATTGCTTCGCGTTCGGGATGCTCATCCCAAGCCGTGTTCTCGGCGCCGCCCATGAGCACATGGACAGCGACCCGGGTGCCATCAAACCGCGAGCCTTGCTCGGCGAGGTTCTTGAGCCACTCGCGAGCCGTCTCTTCTGTCTGTTCCACGAGCGTACGCATTGGCAGGCAGTAGACGAGTCGGCGCGGTGTTCCCTTGCGAACCTCGGGATCCGGATGGAGAAGTCGGCGAAATAGCCATCCCAGAATGACTGCCGCTGTCTTACCAACGCCGGTGGGAATGTCGAGTATCTGCGGGAATACCGCAGCGACTGCCAATCGCCGCTGATAGTCGTACGGCTTGGAAAAGCCCGTTGCTTGAGCGAAGAACGCGTCGAATTGTCTATTGCTATTGTCCATCGTTATAGTCCCTCAAGAGGCTATCACCTGCAATTGAATGGCCATCCAACATTAGGCGGACAGTCGTCAGTGTCTCGTCTTCTTTCGCTGGTTGCTGCTGCGATACCGATCTGACATCGCCAATGTCTCTTCCCCCATCTCGGTTCTCAACGACTCCGGCACCAACACCTCTGCGTGCTGCCCGAAGCTCAGGATCCATTGCTTGATCTCTCGCGTGTTGTCGAGGTGAAACTTCGCGACGACGCCTCCGTCTTTCTGCTGCTCGATCTTCTGACTCTTGTGCCAGTGTGATTCCTGGACGTACCTGGCCACCGCCGGCGAGAAACGGACCTTGATGTGGATGTCGCCATTGCCGTGGTAGACGCCGAAGGAGTTTGCCAAGTGTTCGTGAAGGTCGAAGTCGGCCGGATAATTGAAGTGGACTTGGGTTGCCTCGGCGTCGTCGATGCGGTCGACCTTCCAGTGCCGAATCTCTTCGTGCTGAGGCGCCCAGCCGATCAGATAGAGCGAGCCGCGATGGTACGTCAGCCCGTACGGGTAGACGTCGTACGTGACCGGTTCGGTTGCCTGAAGCGATTGATAGGCAATGAAGACCGCCTTGTGATCCTCGACGCCGAGCATCAACTGGTCGATCAGATCGGCCTTCTTCGAGTAGTCACTCGTGCCAACCATCGTCTGGTGGAACATTGTTCGAAAGCGTTCGACATACTTCAACGCGTCGTCGGACAACGCCGCCCGGATCTTCTTGAAGGCCCGTTGGGCGGCGTCCCAGAAGAGCGTGCCGGCCAAGGGCTCCATCAGGTGCCGGCCGAGATACAGGGCGATGGCCTCGTCGAACGTGAAGGTGAGCGCCGGTTGGCCCTTGTCGGGCTCGATGCTCCACTTCTTGAGCCCCCGATCCAAGACGCTTTCCTGCAAGGGAAACCCACAGCGCTGAAAGGTCTCCAGGTCGCGACGAATCGTCTTCTCGCTGACGCCCATCTCCTGGGCCATCTCTTTGATCGTCGCGCCGTAACGACGCGAGCAGAGGGTCCTCAGCAAAATCCATTGCCGCACAAGGGGCGTTTCTTCAGGCATTTTTGGAGTCACTCGTTGGAGATTACGCCTGGTGAGCAGGAATGTATAGTAACAATGTCGGACATCTTGTGGTATCTTCCTCACTGCTTTCCCCCCTAATTTTAGCCCTGCCTTGTACCTCGTATCGTTTACAGATCACGTCCTGGAAGGCTAGGTGATGTTTTCGAGTTAGGTAAACGTCTGATTGTCGCCAAAGGCCACCAGGTGGCAGATCCGATCTTCGAATAGCACGGCCGTACCTGACAGTCCCTCGCCGCTGATCTCCAACTCGTCGCCCAGTCCCATGGAGTGCGGGGCCATGTGGGCCGTATCCTTCACTCGGTCGAGGAACCGTACAGCCACGTCTTTCGTCGACACCTCTGAATCGTCCCCGTGACGCAAGGCGTCGAGGAAATAGGCGTCCGCCAGTCGAGGCCAGAGCTCCGCCAGGGTTTCGGGCGCGTCGAACAGGTCCATGCCGAGGACGCAATCTCCTCGAACGACCAAGAACCCGGCCGCTTCATCGGGCAATTCGATTCGTTGCCGATAGGCGTCGAGCCTCTCCTCGGCCGCGTCGAAGCTATCGGTGAGGGAGGCCGTCTCCGACTCGGCGGCCGCGCCGTGCAGACAGGCGTCAACTTCAGCCCATACCTCTCCCTGATCGCTCTCTGCCACACCGTCGGTAGCCCGGCTGGCGTGGACTGACCGCAGTTTCTTGCTGCGGATCGATGGCGGCGCGTAGTAATCACTTCGGAATGCATGCGATTCGTAGTGCCAGCGGCCCTGCTCCACGCAACTGACCGGCAACGTGAACCGCGACTTCGGTGCGACAATGACCGTGAGGTTGACGACCCGGTTCTGCTTGGCGCCGATCAAGATGGCCCCCTCGGGGATCAGAAGGGGCATGATGCTCCGATTCTGGACACGCAGGTTCGGCACGTCCCCATCCTCGTCGACCTCCTCGATCACGGCCTCGCCCTGTTCGAGCGCCGGCCCGATCAGTTGATAGGGAGCTTCGTCGACCTGGGGCCAACTCAGGGGAAATACGGTCAGGTTACGATGGTGGCTGGGCGTGCCGATCGTGAGCTGATCCAGTAACTCATGCATACGAGCCACGGCTTGCAGCCCCTCCGCCACACGCACTTCGCGGGCCATGGCCGGCATCAGGGCCAAGAGTAGCTGAGTCTCCGGCAGCAGACCTTCACGGCTCAGCCGGCCGAGTGATCGGGCCATCTGCTGGATGACCTGTGAATTCCGCAGGTTTTGGATTTGCCGGTAGGCGTGCCTCACTGCATCATGGAGCCCCTCAGCCATCGTGTTGATCTCGCCCGGATCGAGAAGCGATGTCCCCTGCTCGCACCAATAGACCGCCAGCCTTAACGGGTTGCGCGTCCGCCGAGACGGGCGATCGATCTTGACTCGTGCGTCGGCATACCCGTCGACACGAACCTTCCCGGCATCGATCAGCGGCACAAGCCATGCGGATACGGGCCGAGGGAGATATCCCAGCAGCTGCGAATGCTCGTTCTCGATACGCACGACAGGCCTGCCCCGACGGTCCTTGGCTGCCGGGCACAGACGAATCGGCTCACCCTCGTGTGCCCTCGCCTCACGCCCTCGCCGCCCGACCAGGTCCGTCTCGATTTCGCCCAGGAGCTGCTCAGTGTCCACGTTCGCGCCAGAATCCTTCGTCATGTCGCCCTCCGGATGTGTTGATGGCCGTTTCCATCCCTGCCGTTTCGCCCGAGCTCCGTCATGCTCGGTAGGGCTCAGAATAGCAGACGCGAGGGTCAGATCGTGTCTATCGTGACATGCGTATATCCGTTCTCTACTGCGACGTGGCGGCGAGAAACGCTGCTAATCAGGCGAGTTAGCCTGCGTCGGGCGGGGCACGGCCGAAGTGGCCCACGAGTATCTCAAGAAGGGCTCGCCCGTGCTGATCGAGGGGCGACTGAAGTTCGAGCAGTGGGAGAAGGACGGTCAAGAACGATCGAAACTCAAGGTCATCGGCGAGAAGATGCAGATGCTCGGTGGGAGGGGAAAGGCACGAGACAACGACTACTCGGCGCCCGTGCAACAGCAGCCCGTGCAACAGCAACCGCCGCAACAGGTGCCGGTCACCCCGTCGATTGTCAGGGTGGCAAGCGGGAGGCGGTGCCTGAGGTGCCACATGGTCTCCCGAGTCGTGACCTCGCAGGCGTCGATCTCGGCGGCCAGGTCTTGGACGTGACCGATGACGGCCAGCTTGGTTTCCCGGTCACTGCCACACAACTCACGGACGAACGCCAGGGCCGCGGTGGAGTTTGGGACCCGGGCGGCCATTTCCAGGAAGGTGGGGTAAAAGGTCTTGGCCGGTGGCCGATCTGTTCGACCAGGTGCCAGACGCCAGGGTAATCCGGGATCGGTTGCCGGCAATGTGGTCCGTGTCCACGGTTGTGGATAGACTGGCGATCCGTCGACGGCCAGATGGGAGAAGGGTGGCGGCGATTGCAGGTGCCACGCCAGTTTTCCCGTAGTGCCCACATGCGGGGGATCGGGCCGCCATGATGTAGGCACTACGCCAATTCTATGTAGTGCCCATAGTCCTTTATGACGCCGAAACAACTGTGGGCACTACAGCTTACCACTTGGCAGTTTCTTCGCCAGTTCGTTCCATTGCTCGACGGAATGGTAGCGTTCGTGGTTGCCGTTGCACGCCGTATCATTGATGCCCAACTCTGTAATTCGTTCCCTTGTGATGACCGGCACATGGTCTTTGAGTTTCTCTATCACTTCTCGCCGCTTTGTTCTCGTCAGCTTCATTTCCCGTAGCGTAGCCAGGGATTGACGCCAGAAGTCGACGACGAATTCGACGGCATAGAAGTTCGGCGCGTCTTTGTTCTGGACCTCGTCGAACAGCGTGCCGGACCATCCATCACGGTAGACTGAGCCCAGGTACTTCACTACCTTCTGCCGTGGCTTGCCATCGACTCGGGTAGACTCGACGAGAACGGCTCGCCAGTACACACCGCCATTCCAACGGGCGTCTTTGTTTTCGTACCGCTTCCATCGCAGAAACATATCACTCCACCTCCCATTCTCGTTGTCGTGCCACGTCAACCACCTCGATCGGCCCCGCCGGCCGGCACGGTCGTCTCGGTCAATGCTTCGTGGAATCGAACAATTGCATCTGCCCGGGGATGGCGGCCGCGTTGCCGGTGGTTGTAGCCACTGGTGGCGTCGGCTGGGGCGTCGCTCGATTCGCCTCAATCCAGTTTTCGAGTTTCGACATCGCGGCGGCACGCATGGACTGCCTGTCGATCCAGGCGGCCATGAACGCCGTTACGTCACCGAACCCATTGTCTGGCCCGCCGTTTTTCTCGGGCCGTTCCTCGGTGTCTCGTGCTTTATGGCCGTCGGCCGCGGCTTCAGTGGGCGTCACGGGTAGCGTCAGCGACAGCCCCATGCCGGGGAGATTACGGATATGCTCTCGGATATACTCGCGATAGCGGCCGTCCTCGTCATCGTCCGGCACCATCTCGAACAGGAGTTCCGCAGCCACTTCCAACGCATTTATCTTCGGCTCTATGTTCAGGAGCCACATCTCGAACCGCTCGTCGGCGTTATCGTCGGCCGGCTTGGGTTTCGTGCCGGGCTTGTTCCGCTTGGGTTTCGTGCCGGGCTTGTTCCGCTTGGGCTTCGTGCCGATGTTCGTGGTGTTGATCGTGCGACCGTCGGCACCCTGGCGGGACTCTGACTCGGGAACTTCCCGAGTCGCCTCCATCTCCTTTCGGTACTTGGCAACCGTCTTAGGGCTGACCCCGACGTGGGTGGCGAGCTTGCCATTCGCCATCTTCACGCCATTAGGGTGTCGTAATGCCCCCTTAACCGTGTTCTCGATGTCGGAGGGCTTTCGGTTCAGCCCATGCAACTGGTTAGCACTGAACGAATACCACTGGGCGTCGCTCTGGGTGCCTGGCCGGACCTCTGCCATGATCGTCTTGCGGCGTATGAGGATGCACGACTCGCATCGGCAGTGCCCGTCAGCAAGCCACTTGACGCCCTTCTCGTCCTTGAACACGACGACGGGCGGGAACGACGCTTCGACCTTCATGGCCGCCGCGTACTTTTCGACCGTCTCATCGTAATTAGTAATCCGCTGCTGCGTCCCGCCGTCGCGCCGAATGGACGTAACGGTGATACGACTGACGGGGAATCCGTTAGATGTTGTCAGGCTGGCCATGGCTTCCTTTTCAACTGAAAAACGTTTTGGTGAAGTAAAACATGTGTTCTCTCTCAGGGAGAATTGCGTTGGGTAGGCCCGCTCCGATCGCAGATCTTCGCGCCGGGCATTTGGTCCGACGAGTCTCTGTAATCGATCGATAAGCCATGGCCAGTCGTGCCACCCCGTCGCCAATTTAGCCAGCGATTCGAGCCGTCGAAGCCTGGGTTCGGTCCTGACCAGATTGGGCCAGGTCGCGGTCGATGTGATGACGTGCCCCATTATCGGTCCCCTCCGGCCCATCTGTAGTGCCCCACCTTGTACGCGTAGAAATTCCCCTTCTCGATTAGTTCGAGGATCGGCGGATCGGCGGCGCAGAACCGTCGAAGCCGTGTGGATACCAGCTCCTGGCTGTAGCCGAGTACTCCGGCGGCCTTGACGCTCGACATGACGAACGTTCCGTCGCCGGACCACGAGGCCATCTCGCGGCAGAATCTAGCGAACAATTTGTATGCCGGGCCTCGATCGGTTGGAATGCATGCGGGGGTTGATTTTGGTCTGGCATTCCGCAGGTCTATTTCCATGAACTCGGTGATCAGCGGGACGTTCATCTTGCCCCAACTTTTCTCGAGTTCGTCTTGGACGAAGTCCACCACGTCCTGGTCGTCGCGGCCGAAGGCGACGGCGCACCACTTGGCGGTGAGCGGCCGCAGGTCGCGCGGGTTGGCGGCGGCGAGTTTCGGGAATGCTTTCGCGCCTCTGATCAGATGGCCGACCCTCTCCCACATGAACTTCTTTGGGCACCAGTAGGCCGTGGCCTCGATCAGCCTCTTCTCCTCCCTAGCGCTAAGGAGTACTACCCCCTTAAGTGTCTTACTCTTAACAGGGTCCTGAAGAGCAGATAGAACTACCCGAGATGCCCCGCCCATACCCCCCGGCTCGTCCACCTCCGAAATCGACCCCGTTGAGACGACGATACCGGCGTCGGCCGGACTGCTGATTTTGGGGATCTGGCCGTTGGGCTCGATGCTCCACCACAAGACCGTCCCGTTGTGCAACCGGCTCGGTGGCAATTGGATCTCTTGCCCCGGTCCGTGCAGTCTTCCCCCGGTGAACTTGCCCTTCCACGGGTCGGCAGACCGGAGAAAGACCACTCGGCGGTTCCCCAACTCCATCGTCGGGCAACGACCTCCCACGTCGGAATTATCCTGGGCCCAGCGGTTGTAATCCGTGGCCGTTTGGAATGAAATGGCAACCAAGTTGTCCGAGGCGCCCCCCAACGTGACGACGATCCCGCGATCGGCGCCGTTGCCCCACCACTTCTCGGCGATCTCGTCGGTCAATCCGTTCTTCTGGCATTCCATCGAATCCGCGTCATGTTCCGGCTCGTTGCTCCCCGGCCGAGTTGCCGCGATCGACCAGCCGAGTCCGCGATATTCGAGGGCCCATTTCAGCCGGGCCGCGGCTTGTTCAATTGGGGCTTCCTTGCTATCCTTCATCTGTGACCTTTCGGGTGGGGAGTCTCGACGGTCCAGGTCCGGGGCTCCCCATTTTCGTTGATCTCCTTCGACGAGGCGCGCGGTGCAGCCGCCTCCTCGGTCTGAGTAATTAGGTCTTTTTTCCTGCGCACCTCATTCACGCCCCCTACCGAGGGTATCGTTCGCGTCGGCGTGGCGGGGATTGCCGTCTTGCTCGTCAGCCAGCCGCTCGATGAATTGGTGCGCCGGATCATCCTGATCGGCGGCTTTGGCTTCTCGTGCTTGGGCAATGCCGATCAGCAGCGTGGCCAACGGCCCGACCGGATCGCCGAGATCCTCGGCGGAGTCGTCGACTTCGATCGTCAGAATGGGCTCACTCATCGACCGGCCCCCGCTTTGCCCTGCGATGCGGCCGGCCGACGGAAAACGACTATCACTCCAAGCCGCTCAAGCTGCCACTGTGCTCTTGCGGCCAGCTCATAGTTGTCGGTCAGTCTCGCTCGCTCCAGGCAGGCAAACCACGCCGTCGGGCTTTCGAGCGCTGAGTTGGGGCTGGGGGTCCGTTGAATCGACATAGCCACTCTCCAAAAAAGAAAAAGACTCTTTAGAGAATGGCTGAGTGTCGCAGCGGTGTCGCAAGAAGTGTCGCAGGAGAAAGTAGAGAAGACCCCGCAAAATCAGGGGTTCTGTGACTTGGAGTGTCGCATTGAATGTCGCAAGAAATGTCGCATTGAAGAATGTGACGCGACGATTATGGGCGTTTAACCTTCATCCAGATCGGGAAGTTCGTGTTGATAATAGGCTTCGACATTCCCGTCGGCGTCCTTAGAGCCCTTCGGCATATCTAGCCGCCCCCCCTTTAGCGAGTTCGAGGCTTTTCTGAATTGCTGCATTCTGTAGAGTGACGAGCGGGAGCAGGAAACCGCTTCTGCAATTTGCTTTACGGTCCAACCTGGATTACGAAACAGAATAGCCAACGCCTTATCTTCCAGGGACAGATCACTGGCGTCGTCCATAGACTTCTTCTTGGGCGCCGGAGCCTCGCGGGCGACTAGCGTAAGTGTGATTTCGTCGCCTTCCATCTCCTCCAATTCAGGGGGGAGTTCGAGCGTAATCCGCCTATAGGGGGGCGTCGGGAATAGCTTGTCGAGTTTCTCGGCAAGCGATGAGGCGGTCTTTACTTCTTGTTGAAATGCACCTTCGTCTACTACGTCCTCGAAGCCGTCGCGCCGACTCGTCTTGAGACACTTAAGCCGGCCAATCAGAGCTTCAACCTGTTCCACCACAACATCCATTTCCTGCCGTACGGTAGGATCTGTAAACAACGACTTCCCCTCCGAGTGATATTCCTGTAGTCGTTTCTCCAATCGCTTCACGGAAGGACGAAGGTGTTTGGCGCGTCGGCAGCCCTCGGTGGCCTGCAAAGACCACTTCATGGAATCGGCGAACTGGCCCTGCGGAGATCGATCAGGTCGCCAGTGGAAGGAGAGGGGAAACTCAAGGGATTCGAAAGGGTTGTACGTTTCGAGGTACCGCTCTATACATTCCTCGATGAGCGCCTCGACGCGCGCTTCTTCAGGATCGTAGTCACACATATGATCAAACCTCTCTAAAAAAGCCGGGGCGCCGGCCGGGCACCACGGGGAGGATTGATCAGGACCCGCAGTGTCCGCCCGGCCGTCGGCGGGAGCTACCCGCACCCGACAGGGCTCATTGTACCCCCACTACGCCACGTTGAGAAGATCGTCGGCGGTGAACTCGACAACCACGCCCGCGCCGTTTATGCACAAGGGAGGCGATGTCCGCCCGGATTTGCATTCCAAATACGGTCCTTTTCTGACACATCCGAGAAAACGTGTGTGACCGGATGGCACAAGGGCGAGTGTAACGACCAAGCTGACCGGGCCGCCGCCAATCAGCTCACCATGCAATTCCGACCGGATTGGCGGCTCCGGTCCAGCGTTTAGTTCGGGCCCCGTTTGGCGGCCCGTCAGCGCGTCCTACTTGGCTCCCGACTGGTAGACGATACACCCAGCTTGGACAACAATTGTGACCCGTTCGATCGCCGAAATGTCTTTCAATGGATCGCCATCAACGACAATCAAGTCAGCAAGCTTGCCCGCTTCCACTGTCCCCAAGTCGTCGAGACGTCCAAGATGCTCTGCGGCGTCCCGCGTCGAAGCCCTGATGACCCTCTCTGGCGTCAGCCCCGCTTCTGCCATGAGTTCCATTTCTTTGATTGTGTTAAGCCCCGGCGGCGTGTCCTTATGATCGGCGATCGAGTCCGTGCCGAGCGCAATGCGAGATCCCTTCGCAGACAGGCTCTTAAGGTTCTGTTTGGCAATCGGCAGAGTCTTCGGGGTCTTGGCCAGACGCAAGACGCGAAGAGTCGGGACATAGAACGCCTTTGATGACAGCAGGATTTCCGCCAGCCGGTCGTCAGTGAGCAAAGCGTGACCGACGCCGTGCTCAAGTCCATCTGCACCGGCCTGAAGAGCCTCGATGGCATCTTGTTCGTGCCACGTGTGAACAGTCGCTCGCAACCCTTGCTGGTGTGCCTCGTCGATGATTGCCTGCATCACATCCCTGCGGAGTTTCTCCATCTTCGTACCATCGGGGAAGAACTCGGGGTGTGGGCCGCCATGGTACACCAACTTGATAGCGTCCACTCCCCTCGCAGCACACCTCCGAACTTGCTCTCTTGCCTTGTCTGGGCAGTCGACCTCGACAGAGTGCTCCGATCTCCACCAGGGATCAGCCTGTAGGAGTGTCGCTGCCGGATGGCCATCCGGTGCCGTGAAACCCGGTCCAACAACAAGAAGACGTGGCCCCATGAGTCGGCCCGTCTTGAGCAGGCCACGAAGTTCCAGGATGAGGGTCAGCGGGTCCCCGGTAGACTTAACGGTGGTGACGCCGTGCCGAAGATACTCCTTCAGTCGTTCCGGTAGCTCATCGGCAAGCTCCTTTCGAAATGCCTTCTCGCCGTGACCTCTATTGCCCGTCAAGCTGCCACCGAAGATGTGGACATGCGTGTCGATCAGACCGGGCAGGACCGTCTTGCCGCGGCCATCGATCCTCTTGTCGACCTGACCTTTGGGAGGCGTATCGACGACACCCTGGATGCGATCTCCTTTGACCACCACGCATGCAACGTCCCTAACGTGCCCGTCGCCCACAACGACGCGGACGTTTTCAATAACGAGGGAAGCTTCGCCAGCGACGGAAGTCTGGGGTTGCTCAGTGGCCCAGCAGCCCGAAAGAGGAATACCCAAACCGCCGATGGCAGCGCGAGTGAGCAACGTCCGTCGAGAGATGAAGTCAGACATTATGTGTTTCCCTTGGTATTTCGGTGGATCACTTCACGCACAGTCCTTTGTGGCACGCCTCGTGCAGCCTCACAAATGCTTCCGGCACTGCCCAACTCGCACAGTTATGGCGGATGCCTTTGCTTGACGTCGGTCATGGGCGTAGCTTTCAGATAGGGCTGGCACCCACGATTATAGCGGCGTAACGACGCATTGGCCTCCCCCCAAACCCAATTGTGGATGGCTGACGGAGAGGCTGCCGTGCGTTGTCTGAGAAAACGTTCCATTCTCGGGGCACGAAATCAGCCGCAGATCGACTTGATCAGGCTGAACCGGAATTTGCCCGCGAAATCCCCCCAGCAGAGGGAGCGTAGATGTGCCCGACTGATTCCGAGCAAAGGGTCGTTTTTCGGGACATCCCGCGATACGTACGGGTAAATGACACTTTCTGCAAATCCTCACCGTTTTGGCTGCCTCCAGCCGACCGACCGACTTGTCAGACCTGCTTTGCGCTCACCGGAGATCGTCGTCGTTCACGGCTCACTCGTTTCTTGGGGACACCCAGGAAACGGCCCCTGAACCCAGGTGAACGATTTCCCTTGTGGTCTGTGGAAGTTCGCCGGACACAGGCAGTCACGTCCGCGCGAC
>SDBT01010985.1_pt1 | contig 14598 bp, 7 predicted proteins | sample 2277101 | NCBI WGS metagenome assembly SDBT01 (sample SAMN10404973, study PRJNA504765) | marine sediment metagenome | isolation source: marine sediment core GS10_PC15, 103 cmbsf | place: Arctic Ocean: Southern Knipovich Ridge | collected 2010
ATTCATTGACGAGTCGCATGCCACTATCCCACAGCTGCGAGCAATGTGGGCCGGCGACAAAAGCAGAAAAGAAGTCCTCATCGAGCATGGCTTCAGACTGCCCAGCGCGCTTGACAACAGACCCTTGCGATTCGAGGAATTCCAGGAAAACTGGTCAAGAGTCATCTTTGTCTCAGCTACCCCGGGGCCCTTCGAGATGGAAAAATGCAACAACGAAGTGGTCGAACAAATCATAAGGCCCACCGGTTTGATTGACCCGAAGATTTTCGTTCACCCCGCTGCCAATCAGGTCCCTCATCTTCTCGGCGAAATAAAAAAACGAGTCAGGGCAAAGGAGCGAATGCTCGTCACTACCTTGACTAAAAGACTGGCCGAGGAGCTCGCCGCCTTCATCGCAAAAAAAAGCTTCAGATGTAGATACCTCCACAGCGAAATCGACACCCTCGAAAGAATCGAGATACTCCGAGACTTGCGAAAAGGCCAATTTGATGTCCTCGTCGGCATTAACCTGTTGCGCGAAGGCCTCGATCTGCCCGAAGTCTCAGCTGTTGCAATCCTCGACGCCGACAAGGAAGGTTTCCTCCGAAGTCAGACCTCTCTGATACAAACTATCGGCAGGACCGCCAGAAATGTCAACGCCACCGTATTCCTCTACGCCGACAAGGTTACCCAATCGATGCAAAAAGCTATTGACGAAACAAACAGGCGACGTAAAATTCAGCTAAAATACAATAAAGACCACAATATCACGCCGGAAACGGTGAAAAAGGAAATTCGCAAGGGTTTCGCCGAGCAGATAAAGGCAAGGCAGACCGCACAACAGGCCGTCCGGTTCGCCGCCGGCGAGTACGAAAAGGTCGAGCTGACAGGCCAGATTGAAAAGGAGATGCTTGAAGCTGCTCAGACCCTGGACTTCGAGCGAGCCGCCTTCTTGCGCGACCAGCTCCGCGAACTAAAAGAGCTGCCTGAATTGGCGCTCATCGAAGGCAAAAAAAGAAAGAAAACCTACTTGGTGGCGAAAAAGCTCAAAGTAAACAGGAAAAAATAAATATGAAAAAACTAAACATGAAAAAAGCTCTGCCACTTATCAAAATGGCAATCGCCGAAGACCTCGGCACCGGTGATATCACCAGCGAGCTTCTCTTTAGAGACGATACGCTTGCTAAAGCAAATATCATATCCCGAGAGGAAATAGTCGTCTGCGGAATGGATGTCGCCAGACAGATACTTAAACAGTTCAACGAAAGGCTCCGCCTGAAAGTGTACGTCAATGACGGGCAAACCGCCCACGTCGGCTGCAAACTCGCCACCATTGAAGGACCCTTGCGCTCCATGCTAAGTGCCGAGCGCGTCATGCTGAATTTCATCCAGAGACTAAGCGGAATCGCCACCACAACACGCAAGTTCGTCCGCGCCATACAGGGCACAAAGGCAAAAATTTACGACACAAGAAAGACCATGCCAGGCTGGCGAATCCTCGAAAAATACGCCGTCCGGTGCGGCGGTGGACACAACCACCGGCTCGGACTGTATGATGCCGTACTCATTAAAGACAACCACCTCGCACAGCTGGGCAGAAACTTCTTCCCAAAACTCAAAAAAATAGTCGAAAAGGCCAGAAAAGTAAAAAACGCTAAATTCATCGCCATAGAGGTCGACCACGTCGACGACCAGCTAAACCACGTCTTGAAAATCCCCGGCGTCGACATCGTCCTGCTCGACAATATGGGCCAGTGGCAATTAAAGCATGCAGTCGACATGAGAAACCAGATGTGCGGCAAAAACAAAAAGCCGCTCCTCGAAGCCTCTGGAAACATAACACTAAGCAGTGTCTCCGCTATCGCACAGTGCGGTATCGACAGAATAGCCGTAGGGGCAATCACCCACTCGGCAAGGGCTGTCGACATCGCACTCGACACCTAAATCTATGCCTCGTGAAAAAACCGACCATCTTGATTCTGACAGGATAAAAGCCAATCTCAAAACCAAACGTATCGGCCGAAAAATCCTCGTCTATAAAACCACTTCAAGCACCAACGATATTGCCGCCGAATACGCAAAGAACAAACAAAACGACGGGCTTGCCGTCTTCACCGAACATCAAACCGCAGGACGCGGAAGAGCAGGAGCAAAATGGCACAGCCGTCCTGCTGAAAGTGTCCTCTGCTCCATCCTTTTGACGCAAAATAACTTAAACAACGAGCTGCTTTGCCTCGCCTCCGCGGTAGCCGTAGCCGAAGCCGTCGGCAAAATCGCTGACAAACAAACAAAAATCAAATGGCCTAACGATATAATCCTAAACGGAAAAAAACTCGCTGGAATCCTGCTCGAATCAAAGCCGACAAACTACGGAACTGCCCACATCATCGGCATAGGAATCAACTGCCACCAAAAAAAAGATTCCTTTCCTGCCGAGCTGCAACAAACCGCAACAAGTATCGACATCGAAAGCCGCTCTACATGTGACAGAGTCTCCCTTGCAAAAAGATTGCTCCTCTCAATTGACCACTGGCTCAAAACAGCAGAAATATCAAACAAAAAAATAACAGAACAATGGCGAAAACTAAGCACCCTGCTGGGCCACAGAGTAACAGTTGTACTAAACGCCAGAAATTTCGCCGGAAACTGCATCGGCATAGACCCCCAAAAAGGCCTGATTGTCCAACTGGACTCCGGCGGGGTAAGAATGTTTGATGCAGCCCACACAACCATCGCCAAATAACTAAAGGGCAACAACAATGAAAAGACTACTGATTGCACTTGTTTTAGCACTTTTAGCTGTGTCCTGCACGCAGTATCAAGCCAATTCAACAGAAAAACCCGCCGACAAACCTCTGCCGGAAATGCCGCGATTAACGCCGCGACCAACCTCCGTCGCAGGTATTGATAAGCTTCAGGTCAGTCTCAACGGCACCTGGCAATTTAACCCGGTTCCGACGCCTGAATTCTGGCAGGCCAACGCGCCAACCGGTCCCGGCTGGGCCAAAATCGAGGTTCCGGGCGAGTGGGTTATGCAGGGATTTGAGGTCGAAAAAGACGCCGCTGCAGGCTATTGGCGAAGGTTTGATATCCCAGCCGAGTGGAAAGACCATCGTATAAAACTTCGTTGTGATGCTGTTTACAGTGACGCAACAGTTTGGGTCAATGGCTCCAGGGCAGGACGCCACGTGGGGGGCTTTACACCGTTTGAGCTGGATGTTACCGAGCTTGTCACACCTGGCGGGTACAACAATATTGCACTTTTGGTAAAGAACGAGTCTGATGCCGATACATTGGCCAGCGGAACATATTATGCCAACCATCAGCTTGGCGGGATTACGCGCAAGATTTACCTTTTTTCCGTACCCAGAGTAAATATCGCCTGTCTCCACGTGGATACGACTTTCGATAAAGATTATTCCGATGCGAAGCTCCGAGTTATGTTGGATATAGCCAACGAAACCAGTAAAGATATTCACGATGCGCAGGTTCAATTCAAACTGATGGACCCGGACAACAAATTGGTAACAATCGAACCGAGTACGGTAAAACTACCTACGATTAAAGCCGGCCAAACAATAAAGCAAACCATAGAAATCCCTGTTTCAGCACCGAAAAAATGGGACGCCGAACACCCTAATCTCTACCTGCTCACCTGCCGGCTTAAAACCGAGGATAAACCGCTGGAAGCAGTCCAGCACCGTTTTGGCTTCCGCCAGGTTGAAATCCGCGGCAGACAGCTCTTTGTCAACAACATGCCTGTAAAATTGCGTGGCATCTGCCGACACGAGGTGCACCCTTTACGAGGTCGTTCCCTCACACCACAGCTCTGCAGAAAAGACGCTGAGCTTTTCCGCAACGCCAACATCAATTTTATCCGAACCTCTCATTACCCCCCATCGGAGGAATTTCTCGATGCCTGCGACGAATTAGGTGTTTTTGTGGAAGATGAAGCACCATTTTGCTGGGCATCTCGGTGGGAAAAAGATAAACAAGACAGTCCTGAATACATCGATGTAATTGTTCGGCAAACACTTGAGATGATACAGCGAGACAGAAGCCACCCTTGTATAATCATCTGGTCGGCGGCAAACGAGTCAAGCTGGGGTTCCAATTTCGAGAAATCCGCAGAGGCAATCCGAAATGCAGACCTCAGCCGCCCGCGAATTTTTAGCTGGGCGCACAACCTTGACATCGCGTCGCATCACTACCCGGGGCCAGATATTGCCGATGACCTTGCGAACTTCAACATACCCGTTCTTTTCGATGAATATATGCACCTCAACTGTTACAATCGGGATGGAATTATTACCGACCCCGGCATCCGTGAAGATTGGGGCAGGGCCCTTGCCCCGGTTTGGGAAAAAATCAATGCTGCTAAAGAATGTCTCGGCGGCGCTATCTGGTCCGGCATAGACGACATCTTCCACCTGCCTGACGGTAAGTCCACCGGTTACGGCCCTTGGGGTCCGCTCGATGGCTGGCGAAGAACAAAGCCGGAGTACTGGCACATAAAAAAGTCTTACTCACCAGTTAAAATTGTTGATAAAACAATCACCATTCCCCAAAAAGGCGAGCCCATTAAACTTAACGTTGAAAACCGTCACGACTTCACAAACCTGAATGAAATCCGCATCGAGTGGACATTAGCCCGTGAAACCGGCATAGCCAACGCTAACATCCCCCCTCACACAAGCGGAACAATTTCTATACAACCGAAAGAAACTGAGCTTAACAGCAAAGAACTCTCAATTAAATTCTTCAGCCCCCGCGGCTTCATGATTGATTCCTACCTCTTGCCCATCGGCAGATGCGAACCAATCGCACCAAAGTCGAGTATTTCGATAAAATCAACGCTCGAATTAATCAAAGATGACAATAATTTTACAGTTAAGGGCAATCGTTTTACCTGGCTCTTCAACCGAAAGACCGGCCAAATCCTAAATGCCGAAATCGATGGTCAATCCGTCCTTGTCGGAGGCCCCACCCTGATGGTTTTAACCTTTGGCAAAGGAAAGTGCGAACCAATTTACAGTGATGACACACCGCCCTTAAACAACACCTGCAGCAACTGGCGGCCATCTGAAGTTACTGCCACACAAACTGATGAAGGCATAGAAATCCAGGCAAAAGGCCAATACAATGAGGCCGCCGGGACTTACAAAATGCTAATCAACGACAACGGACAATTAACGACATCCTACAATTTCACTTATCAGCAGGAGCCGGAACCAACCCAGCATATGTGGAACGACCAGCCTGACCCACCGCGATATCGCCAGATGGGCATCGTCTTCGACCTGCCCAAATCCCTTGATACTCTTAGCTGGCAGCGTAAAGCTCTCTGGACCGTATATCCCGAAGACCACATCGGCCGACCCCAAGGCCAGACAAAGGCATCCCGTGGCGCCAAATGGCCAACCATAAAAAAGCACACCGAGCCGCCCTGGCCCTGGTCGCTGGATAGCAACCCACTCGGCACCAATGATTTTCGCTCTACAAAACGTAACATCCTTTGGGCCTCACTCAAAAATAACGACGGTTATGGTGTTATAGTTCGCTCCTACGGCAGCCAGAGCACTCGCTCATACGTAGATGGCGACCGTATCCGGCTGCTGGTAGCAGGTTACGCTACAGGCGGCAGAGACGGAACTTCTTTTGGTCATCTTGGCTCTGAACAAAGGCTGCTCAAAATAGGTTCTTTATTTGAAGACACGGTCAACCTCGAACTTCTCTGCCCGGCAGAAAAATAGAAAGTAAGAACCAGAAATGCTGACTCTGGCTAAACAAACTAAAAACTGCTCCTTGCATATCCGTGATTATGGCTTGGCTGACTACCGGCTGGTCCTGCAGGACCAGCACGAGTTACGCAACAAAAGACTCAATGACCAAATACCAAACACAATCTTAGTAGCCGAGCACCCGCCCGTAATCACGCTCGGCGCCCGCCAAAGCGCCAACAAACTCCTCACCGACCGGGCCGAGCTGACAAAACAAGGCATCGACCTCATCGACATCCGCAGAGGCGGCGGCGCAACCGCCCACAACCCGGGCCAACTCGTCTTCTATCCAATCCTGAATCTTAAGAATTTAGGCCTCGGCATCAGCGAATACATAAGAGAGCTTGAAGCAATAGGTATCGAACTGCTCGCAAAACTCGGAATAAAAGCCCACAGAAGAAAAGGCTTCCCGGGCCTCTGGATAAAAGATGAAAAAGTACGAGCCACGAGCCATGAGTCACGAGTCACTAAAAAGATCGCATCCATCGGCGTCCGCGTATCAAAATCCATAACCTACCACGGCATGGCCATAAATATCCAAAACGACCTCACGATTTTCGACCGTCTCGTACCCTGCGGTCTCGAAAACGTACAAATGACTTCCGTACTAAAAGAGTCCGGCAAACGCCACTCAATGACCAATGCAAAAGAAAAACTGTCCCAACTGCTTATCAAACACTTTTCCATGCCGAACGAGTCACGAGCGACGAGTCACGAGCGACGAAAACTACCGCCCTGGCTCAAAAGACGGGCGCCTCTTGGCCAGGAATACCGAAAAACAGAAGAACTATTAAATTCACTCGGCCTGAACACAATCTGCTTCAACGCCAACTGCCCCAACCGAGGCCACTGCTGGTCAAAAGGCACCGCGACCATCCTTGTCCTGGGCGACATCTGCACCCGAAACTGCACGTTCTGCTCCGTTGCTACAGGCAACCCGGTGCCCCCGGACCCAGCCGAGCCTGCCAAAATCGCCGAAATGGTTAAAAAATTGCACCTCAAATACCTCGTGATTACCAGCGTCACCCGCGACGACCTGCCCGACGGCGGCGCATCGCACTTCCGAGACTGCATCAACGAGGTCCGCAGACAAGCGCCCCAGACAGAATTCGAAATCCTTACTCCTGACTTCCGAAACTGCCCGGAGCGCGCAATCGAGACCCTAAAAGATGCCTTGCCTTTCGTATTCGCTCACAACCTCGAAACCGCCCCCTCGCTCTATCCCCTCGTGCGCCCGGGCGCAAACTACCGGCTCTCTTTAAAGCTTCTGCAAACCGTCAAAGCCGCCTATCCTCAAACCCACACAAAATCCTCCATTATGCTCGGCCTCGGCGAAACAGACGCCGAAATCAATCACGTCCTCGAAGATTTGCGAGACGTCGGCTGCGACAGAATCACAATCGGACAATACCTGAAGCCGTCAAAAAACGCACTTGAAGTCACACAGTATCTTCCACCCGAAAAATTCGACTTCTGGAACCAAACAGCCCTCAAACTCGGCTTCTCCTGGGTTCATTCCGCACCTTTCGCCCGCAGCTCATACCTCGCAGAACAGCAAAATCCACATCAACAAAAACCGCCACTCTAAAAAATAGCTGCCATCCAAACTTTATAAGCTTTTCTTATTTGACACTGCAACTGCTTTCATATACTCTATGCCGCCACAGCATATTTACCCCCAGGTAAAGATGTCCGTGTAAACGCAAAAGACAAGAGAACAGGAGAATTCACTATGCCCAAACGAACTGATATCAACAAGGTGATGATTATCGGTTCAGGCCCCATCATCATTGGCCAGGCCTGCGAGTTTGACTATTCCGGCACCCAGGCCTGCAAGGCCCTCCGCAAGTTGGGCTATGAAATAGTCCTCGTCAATTCCAACCCTGCCACCATTATGACCGCCCCGGGCACGGCTGATGTAACCTATATCGAGCCCCTCAACTTACAGACGATGACCAAGATTATTGAAACAGAACGCCCCGATGCGCTGCTGCCGAATCTCGGAGGACAAAGCGGTCTTAATCTCTCCTCAGAGCTCGCCCAGGCCGGTGTCCTCCAAAAATACGGCGTCCAGGTAATAGGCGTAAAGATCGATGCCATCAAAAAAGGCGAAGACCGCGGCGCCTTTAAGGAAACAATGAACCAGCTCGGAATCGAAATGCCAGAAAGTCAGCTCGCATTCAGCGTCGAAGAAGCGGAAAAAATAGCCGACCAGCTCGGCTATCCCGTCATTATCAGACCCGCCTACACGCTCGGCGGAACCGGCGGAGGCGCCGTCTTCAACGTTGAGGAACTCCGTACCGTCGCAGCACGCGGACTCTCGGCAAGTCTGGTTAATCAAATCCTCGTCGAAGAATCCGTCCTCGGATGGGAGGAGCTCGAACTCGAAGTCGTCCGCGATGCAAAAAGCCAGAAGATAACCGTCTGCTTCATCGAAAACGTCGACGCAATGGGCGTTCACACCGGAGACTCATACTGCACCGCCCCAATGCTCACCATCGACCCCGGACTCCAGCAAAAACTCCAGAAATACTCCTACGACATCGTAGATGCCATCGAGGTCATCGGCGGAACAAACATACAATTCGCCCACGACCCGAAAACAGGTCGAGTGGTCGTAATCGAAATTAATCCAAGAACATCACGCTCATCCGCACTTGCCTCAAAAGCAACGGGCTTCCCAATCGCCTTTGTCTCCTCATTGCTCGCCGGCGGCCTGACTATGGACGAAATACCCTACTGGAGAGATGGGACCCTCGAAAAATATACACCATCCGGCGACTACGTCATCGTCAAGTTCGCACGATGGGCATTCGAAAAATTCAAGGGCGTCGAGGACAAGCTCGGCACACAAATGAAGTCCGTCGGAGAAGTAATGAGTATCGGCAAAAATTACAAAGAGGCCTTCCAGAAATCCATCCGCTCGCTCGAAATAGGACGCTATGGCCTCGGCTTCGCTAAGAATTTCAATAAGCTGCCTCTCGACGAGCTGTTGGGCCTCCTGACAGACCCCTCAAGCGAAAGACAGTTCATTATGTACGAGGCCCTGCGAAAAGGAGCAAACATTCAAACACTCTACGAAAAAACCTATATCAAGCCGTGGTTCATACAGCAGATGAAAGAGCTTGTCGAGCTTGAGGAAAAAATCCTCAAATTCAAAGGAAAAAACCTGCCCGACAAGCTCCTAACTCAGGCCAAAAAAAACGGATTCGCAGACCGATACCTCGCCAAACTGCTCGATATACCTGAAGAGAAAATACGTAACCAGCGCACCAGCTTGGGCGTCGTCGAAGGCTGGCAACCCGTGCCCGTCTCCGGCGTCGAAAACGCCGCTTACTATTTCTCCACTTACAACGCGCCCGACAGCGTCGAGACCAGTGCAAGACGCAAAGTAATGGTGCTCGGTGGAGGACCAAACCGAATCGGACAGGGAATTGAGTTCGACTACTGCTGCGTACATGCCGCCTTCACACTAAGAGACGAAGGATACGAATCCATCATGGTCAACTGCAACCCGGAAACCGTCTCCACCGACTACGACACCTCCGACAAGCTCTACTTCGAACCACTTACTGTTGAGGACGTCCTCAGTATCTATCAAAAGGAAAAACCAGAAGGCGTCATCGTCCAGTTCGGCGGACAAACACCCCTGAATATCGCAAGCCAGCTCGAACAGGCTGGCGTCAAAATCATCGGAACAACACCTGAAACTATCGATTTGGCCGAGGACAGAGACCGCTTCCGCACAATGATGAAAAAAATCGGCATACCAATGCCAGAGGCGGGCATGGCAAGCAATCTCAAACAGGCCCTGGCCATAGCCAAAAAACTCGGCTATCCACTTGTCGTCCGGCCCTCTTATGTCCTCGGCGGACGTGGAATGGAAGTCGTACACGATGAGCAGATGCTCCGCGAATACGTCGCCGCCGCGGTCGAAGTAACGCCCGAAAGACCCATCCTCGTCGACAAATTCCTCGAAAACGCAATCGAAGCCGAAGCCGACGCCATCGCCGACGGCACCGACGCCTTTGTACCTGCCGTCATGGAGCATATCGAATTGGCCGGAATCCACTCCGGCGATTCAGCCTGCGTCATCCCACCCGTGAGCATACCGCAAAAGCACCTCAAAACAATAAATGAATACACAAAGAAAATCGCCGTCGAATTAAACGTCGTCGGACTGATGAACATCCAGTACGCAATAGCCAACGACACCGTCTATGTCCTCGAAGCAAACCCACGGGCCTCACGGACCGTACCACTGGTCTCAAAGGTCTGCGCTATCTCCATGGTCAAACTCGCCACCAGGGTTATGCTTGGAAAAAAACTGGCCGACCTCGACCTGAAGCATAGAGAAATTTCACACTTCGGAGTAAAAGAAGCAGTCTTCCCATTCAACATGTTCCACACCGTTGACCCGCTGCTCGGACCTGAGATGCGCTCCACCGGCGAAGTCCTCGGACTCGCAGATTCTTACGGATTGGCCTTCTTCAAGGCACAGGAAGCTACGCAGCTGGTACTGCCTTCCGAGGGCACTGTCCTGATAACCGTCGTCGATGCAGACAAGCCTTCAGTTGTTCAGACAGCGAAAGAATTCATAAAACTCGGCTTCAAAATAAAGGCAACCGAAGGCACGCACCGCTTCCTCGCCGACCAGGGCGTCCAAACTGAACATGTCCTCAAAATGCACGAGGGAAGACCAAACATCGTAGATGCCGTCAAAAACAACGAGATTCAGCTCATTATCAACACCCCCGCCGGAAAACTAAGCAAGCACGACGACTCTTACATCCGAAAGGCTGCCATCACCTACAAGCTCCCTTACATCACCACAACTGCCGCTGCTGCCGCCGCCGTCAAAGGCATAGCCGAACGATTAAAAAAACCGGTCCCCGTAAAGTCTCTACAAGACTACCATGCCAAAATTAAATAAAGCAAAACATCCAAAACAATAGTGCTTAACACGCTAAATTATGATTTTTTTGGCCTTCCGTTCTTAGCTTAAATCGTATATTATTCAACAGTGCACCAAATATTACCGAATAAATAGAAAACCGAAAATACTAAATAACACGGCACAATCGCAGATTTCAAATGATTACAGAAGACCCTGAAACCACCGAACTCTATTTGCACGACCAGAACAGCCTGCTAGGCCAGCTCGAAATCAAACTGCCCAAAGTAGTCGGAATCCTCCCTGTCCGAAACACCGTCGCATATCCCGGAACCGTAACACCACTGGCAATAGGGCGGAAAAGAAGCAAGGCCCTGCTCAAAGACACCACCCCAAACGAATCCGTCATAGGCCTCGTCACTCAGCACAACCCCGAAACTGACAAACCTGGTTTTCGCGACATCTACTCGGTCGGTACTCTTGCCTCCGTACTGAAAATCCTAAAAATGCCGCAGGGCTCAATTCACGTCGTCGTCCATGGCATAGCCCGCTTCCGAATAGTAAAACCCTTAACAACAACACCCTACCTAAAGGCCGCCATCCGACTCCTTGACGTCAACGTAAGAATGACCAAAAAACTCCAGGCACTCATCGTCAGCGTCCGACAAATAGCCAACCGAGTCATCGCACTGAGCCCAAATGTCCCCGAGGAAGCAGCAGTCTTGCTCGAAAATATCGAAAATCCTTCCGCACTGGCCGATTTCCTCGCCGCAAACCTTAGCCTCGATATCCCACAAAAACAAGCCCTCCTCGAAGAGCTCGACGCCCGAAAAAGACTCGAAAAAATCTCCGTCGCGCTCGCTTCTCAGCTCGAAGTCCTCGAACTCAGCCACAAAATCCAAAGTCGCGTAAGACAATCCGTAGACAAAAACCAGCGTGAGTATTACCTCCAGGAACAGCTAAAAGCAATCCAGTCCGAGCTTGGACACGAAGATGGAAGAACCCAGGAAATAAAAGAACTCACCAAAAACATCAAAAAAGCAAAAATGCCCGAAAAAGTCGAGGCCGAAGCATTCCGCGAATTAGACAGACTCAGCAAAATTCCCCCGGCTTCGCCCGAATACAGCGTCATCCGAACCTACCTCGACTGGGTATGTGAGCTGCCATGGTCCATTCAGACAAAAGACCAGCTCGAAATCAACAAGGCCCAGAGAATACTTAACCGCGACCATTATGACCTGCGAAAAGTGAAAAAAAGAATCCTCGAATTTCTCGCCGTCAGAAAACTCAACCCAACCGGCAAATCCCCAATCCTCTGCTTCGTCGGACCACCCGGCGTCGGCAAAACCTCACTCGGCCAGTCCATCGCCCGTGCCTTGGGAAGAAACTTCATCCGAATATCCCTCGGCGGAATAAGAGACGAAGCCGACATCCGCGGACACCGAAGAACCTACATCGGTGCCCTGCCGGGCAGAATCCTCCAGGAATTGAGAAAAACGCACTCAAAAAATCCCGTCTTCATGCTCGACGAGCTTGATAAAATCGGTGCCGATTTCAGGGGAGACCCCGCAAGTGCTCTGCTCGAAGTCCTCGACCCCGAACAGAACTTCAGCTTCACAGACCATTACCTCGACCAGCCGTTCGACCTCTCCGCCGTTATGTTCATAGGAACCGCAAATTATACCGAACCAATCCCGCCTGCGCTCCACGACCGTATGGAAATAATCGAGCTGCCTGGCTACACCGAAAATGAAAAACTAAACATCGCAAAAAAATACCTCATCCCACGCCAGCTCGCAGAGCACGGCCTGAAAAAAAACCGGCTCACCATCAAAGACCAGGCTACTCTCGCCGTTATTCATGACTACACACGCGAAGCCGGCGTCCGAAGCCTCGAAAGAAACATTGCCGCCATCTGTCGGTCAGTCGCCACCCAAATCGCAAAAAACAAAAAAAGACGTGCAACAATCTACAAAAATGACCTCGCCAAAATCCTCGGCCCCCCGCAATTCGAATCCGAGCTGGCGCTGCGCACAGGAATACCCGGCGTCGCTACAGGCCTCGCCTTCACCCCGGCCGGCGGCGAGCTGCTCTTCATCGAATCGGCCTCCATGCCTGGCAAGGGCGTGCTGCAATTGACAGGACACATCGGAGACGTAATGAAAGAAAGCGCACAGGCCGCGTTCTCAATCGTAAAGGCAAACGCAAAAAAACTGAAAATCGAACCCAGCCAGTTTAAAAAACTCGACTATCACATCCACGTCCCCGCAGGTGCAATACCAAAAGACGGCCCGAGTGCGGGCCTGGCAATGTTCACTTCGCTGGTCTCACTATTATTACAAAAGCCCACCCGCCCCGACGTCGCTATGACCGGAGAAATAACACTCCGCGGTCTCGTCCTGCCCATCGGCGGACTAAAAGAAAAAATCTTAGCTGCAAAACGAGCCGGTATAAAAACCGTCATCCTCCCCGCAAGAAACAAAAAGGACATCCCCGAAGTACCAACCGAAGCAAAAAAGGGCCTGAAATTCAAATTCGTCAAAAATACAACCGAAGCACTGAAAATCGCCCTAAATACAAGTTAGAAGAGATTCCGTGCTCTAAGTGTCCTACTTCGTTTCTGGTTTTACACTAAAAACTCCTCCATTAGGTAATGGCCAAAAGACAATCTCGCTAAACGGCTCCATATTGTCAAATAGCCCTTCGTTAGCGTTGACCAAACCTTGGAAATTCTTTTCATCCATGAATATGCAAATGTACTCATTCACATAAACAGATAGTTTCAGAGGAAACCTCTTATCATATCCTTCTGCCTTACCAATCTTTTCGCCTACTGCTTCTAACAATCGCCGTTCATATTCCTGGATTTTATCAGTCTTACAAAGTATCTCTGTCAGCTCGTTATTGTCTATAACTTTCTTATGAACATCAGGGACGCTTCGCTCATCGAGATACACTGGCATCAGCTCTACACCAAACAAGTCGCCAGTTTTGGTATCCTTCACTATGTAGTCCGGCCCCGCATGATTCGAGTCCCCTCGGCCTACGACCTCGAAAGTTCTGTCACCTGGTAATCTTTTATACTGGTTAATGAACTCGTTAATCTCAAACAGTTCCCTCTCATTTCTATTCGGCCAATCTTCTTCCACAATAGCCTCACCAAAGCCAGTACGTCCTTCACCCTGAAATCTGATGCGCCACCCTCACCACATCAACCATCTCCGCCACATCGTGGACCCGCGCAATTGATACCCCCGCTGCGACACACAATGCAACGGTTGCAGCCGTCCCGAACATTCGCTCTCCCACGTTTTCCCTGCCGGTTATTTTCCCGATAAAGCTCTTTCTGCTTGTCCCCACAAGAACTCGATAACCACTCGAAATAAACTTCTCTAAGTGCCTCAATAACAAGATGTTATGTTCTAAAGTCTTTCCAAAGCCGATGCCCGGGTCAATGAAAATCTTACTTTTATCAATGCCAAAATCCTCCGCCCGCTTTGCTCTCTCCAATAAAAACCCCAAAACCTCCCCCACAACATCATCATACTTCGGCTCAACCTGCATCGTTTTCGGACTGCCCTGCATATGCATCAAAACAACCGGCACATCCCGCTCAGCCGCCAGCTCACCCATCCGCGCATCACCCAAAGCCGTTATATCATTTATCATCCCAGCCCCCGCCTCCAATGCCGCTGCCGCAACCTCGACATTGTAAGCGTCAATACTAATCGCAACATCCACCTTTTCTGAAAGTGCCTTTATCACCGGAACTACCCGTCGTATCTGCTCTTCCGCTGTTACCGGCTCCGAACCCGGCCGCGTCGACTCGCCCCCAACATCTATTATCGCAGCGCCCTCCGATGCCATCCTCACCCCATGTTCGACGGCCTTGTCCTTGTCAAGAAACTCTCCCCCGTCACTGAACGAATCCGGCGTAACATTCAA